>Ga0179593_1365016_pt1 | contig 23372 bp, 27 predicted proteins | sample CZODoug2_1_08_16_FD_185931 | JGI IMG/M metagenome (GOLD analysis project Ga0179593, IMG submission 185931) | Vadose zone soil fungal communities from Angelo Coast Range Reserve, California, USA - CZODoug2_1_08_16fungal (PacBio error correction) | ecosystem: Environmental > Terrestrial > Soil >...
GGGGAGTCAGAAAAAAAAAAGAACGAGGCCGCCGCGAAGGGGGTATTGAGGGAAAAGTCGCAAGAGCCTACTCGGAACGTAAGTCAATTAAAACCGAAAGACTTTTCGACATCTACCTCAGCAGTAGAGGGGTGAACGGCACTGAGAGGAGAGGGGTCTTTTTCTGGGAGCTGTCTTAGAGTTCGGCGTCATCGACTTCCAAGAAAAAAGAAAGTTATTAGAGGAGGTACAGATCTGGTTCCGTTTCGGCGTGTGAGGAGCAAACAGGAGAAAAATCCTGCTGGCGGAAAAAAGAGGTCTGGTGATAACACGAAGCGCGCGATCAAAATGGGGTAAAAAAACGGCGAGGGGGGGGGAACATGGAGCTTGAAAGTCGATTCGGCCGCAACCTCTCATAGCCTGCGGGCTATGAATGCGCCCGAGATCATCTATTCGCGCTGGCTAAGAAAAAAAAAAGAGGAGCTGGGGCATGACTTCTGTTCGCTTCTTCACGGAAGATGTCTTAACTGAATCCACGTCATCGGACGCAAGAAGGGCGGAGGGGAGGGGGAAAGACGTCTCGGAGATACACACTCGTCTTGAAAAGGAGGAGCCAATCGCCGACTGCCTGAGGGGTGCGCAAAGACGACAAGTCCATTCTAAGGTCTTTCTTTGGGACGATCATGACGAGAAGGGGGCAGGCAATTACGTCGGGTGGGATGGCGGCGTTTCGTAGGCGCAAAGAAGGGTCGCGGGAGGATGTTTTACGAGAATGGGGTTACGTTAAGGGGGGGGGCGGGTGCGCCCAGCTGCGATGTTCATCAGAAAAAGGGGGGAGGCGCTCGTGACCCGGAACTGCCCTGGACAAAAAAAAAGAGCGCTGAAAAGGGAATCGAGAAAAAACCCAAGACTATCCAAGATCTGGTCCGTTCGCCGAGGAGGAGTGACTTCGGCATGGTGGCGGAAAGGCGGTTTCAAAAAAGAAGGGAACGACGGCCTCGACTTTGGGGGATCATTCGTAGCGCCATGGGGGCTGGCATGACAACGGCGAGTAAAGAGGCTGCCGTGAGCGTGTGATCGTGGCCGAAAGGGAAAAGTAAGTAAGAAAAAAAGTAACTGGGGGTTTGCTGTCACGCTTAGGTGTTCGCCTAAGCGTGCTGCAGTACACAGCGACGCGTTACGAAAGGGGACCAGGGGGGGGGATACAGACCGGACCGTACCCTCGGACCCGCAAAAAGGGAGGGGCTGGGCAAGTATACAACAAGAAGAATGTCTCCTGTTGTGGGACGTTCGGAACTAAAAGGGACCTGGCGCTGGGACTCACAGGGAGGGAAGGGAGGCTCTTGAGAGAGACGAGGGAAGGGGACGCCCTGGTGCGTCAACGTGAATGAAAAGAAAGAAGAACAGGGGTGATATCGGGCGCTGATGATCGCCGGGTCGAAAGGAAAGAGGTAATAGGGGGAAGAGAGCCAGAAGAAAGTGAGCGGCAATGGGAAAGCTCGCGAGGTTATCTCCCGTCATCGCGAGGCTCAGAGGGGAGAAGACCCCGAAGGGTCGGTAATCATTAACCATCCTCATCTCAGAAAAAAAAAAAATGGGGGTTTTGGGGGAAAAACGGGCGACAAAATCAGTCTACTGTTCTGGGGGTTCATCAGGTTGCACAAAGGGGGTTTGGGCAGCATATAAAGGAGAGCTGAAAGCGGCTCAAAAAGGGCGTTTAATCGAGCGAGACGCGGGCAAAGCAACAGATCCAAGCCAATGTGAGGAGGACAAGACCTCGGGGCTACCGTAGGTAAGATCGCCGGGGTCTCCGCGGGCGGAATCTTTGGAAGAAATCCGAGGTTGCAGCCCCGCCAGAGGGGAAAAGGAAATGGGCCTTACAGAAAGCCAGGGATATGAAATCGGCTCAAAGGGTCCAAGGGACTTAGAAAGCCCGCCTAAGGAAAATAAGAATTTGAGGCCATAGCTTAACAGCCACCTGTTAAAGAAAAAGGGGGGTAACGCTTCTTGGAGTGAACCTAAAGGAGGCCCGGCCAGAAGGAGAGAGCGAAAACAACAACAAGGAGGAGGGGAAGAATCGGGAAACCGTCGGATAAGGGCAAGATTATTCACAAAAAAGGAAAAGCTGAACATGTAGGGAAGGTTCACGGCGCAGGAGAATCATCTGTCATATGAAGGTGAAAAGGGAGCCGAGGAGGCGGACGGTGCTTGCTCAGGCCATCCTGGTTTCGGACCGACCGGGGGAAAAAGGAAAAGAGAGCCTGATCAACTGGTTCATTCGGGATCCCTTAAGAAGCTGGAGGGGGGGAGTTCAAAAGCCTGCTCTGAAAAGGGGGGATCAATCAGAGAGGGTAAGGCGGAGAAGGTCGGTAAAGGGCAGAGGAGTCGGCGCTTTTGCGTCGCAAGTGAGTCTGGTTCGGCGGGAGGATCGAATCTTAGCGGCTAGGTGGACCCGGTGCGCGCCGCTGGGGGGGGGATTGCTCGGCGATGCTTCAGGCCTTGGGGGAAATCTTAGAAAAAAAGAAAATCCGTATAAAGGTTGTCCCAGACCCCTTGTTAAAAAAAAATGAGCAGTGCCAACGAGTAGGGATGATCGCGCCGACTTAAAAAAAAAGTAGAGCCCCGGAATACTATGCGGGAATACCATCTGCTCGAGAAAGGAATGGACGATCACCTGGTCGGAGAGAAAAAATTTACTGGCATAAGACTAAAGGAGGCTCCGTCACCTCGCCAAGGGAAAAAGGGCTTTTTTCAAAAAAGCACTGCGCCGACCGCGCCGGGAGCGTCCATCAAAGCCGATAATCGCCTCAGCGCCGAGGCGAGGACCCCGCGCCAGATCACGGTTCAAAAACACACACGCGAGCGATCATAAGAAAGGAGGGAGTGTTGGGTCGAATTGGGGGGGGGGGGGGGGGGGGGGGGGTGGGGGTGTGGTTTTGGGGGTTGGTGTGGGGGGGGGGGGTGTGGGGGGTGGGGGGTGGGGGGTGGGGGGGGGGGGGGGGGTGGGGGGTTGAAAAAAGCCATCAGCCCTCGGGTAGTAGGGGACGGGTTGACAAGCGGGGAAGAGCCGTAGTCACTTCGAGAAAGGCAGCCATCTGGGACAGCGCCATAGGGGGACCATCACGAGACGGGTTACTAAAAAACAAGGGGTATCCCGATCACAGTCAAGGCACCGCGCATCTCTAAGGGGGAAAAACACAGGGGGGGAGGAGAACGAGTGTCAAAAGAGAACCGTCAGTAGACTACCCTTAAAACCTCCGACCCGCCAAAGACATAGAGACATGACGGGAGAGACGAAGAAGCATGATCAGGATAATAAGGGAGGGGGAGTATGAAGACCGGAGCCGGGGCGTCAGCGCCGGGGACGCCGTCCTCACCATGTAGTAAGGGAAGAATCCCGATCTCCTCCGCAAAGAAAGTCATGAATAAGAAGGCGACGCCAGCACGAAAAGAAGTCGGAAAACACCCGCCCAGCGAAACTCTGGAAAAGAAGGGAAAAAAAAAACGACCGTACTAAAGGTAAGGGGAACAGAGACAAAAAAAAGGTGATCGGCCAAACGAACGACAAACGGGCTGTCGTATTAAAGCACCCCAGTAATGGCGAGGAGAAAAGAGAGACAACGCGCCGAGGGTGATGAGATAGATACGAAAGTCGACGCCATCAGAACAATATCAAGACACTAAGGGGAAGGGATCTCACACAAAAAGAAGTAGAAAACCAAGGATCAGCTGCTTGCAAACCCAGCCCGAGAAAGAATGATCTCTGCCTAATTTAGGAACGCCTGCGAAGGCCGAGGGGGAGGGTAAAGCAAAGGCGACGGTGGGAAAAGGCAGGGGGAACCACCAAAAAATAACGGGAGGCTGTTTAGAGAGGAGGCACGGAGATCAGCTGGAATAGCACAAATGCATCATCTGCCGCCAAGACTAAAAGCAGGATTGAAAAATCTGGGGAAGGAGAAGCGAAGAACGAAAACAGTGGGAAAAAAGGGAACAGGCCTCAGGTTCCGATCAGAAACGCACTCTTCTCCAGCCCGGGTCAAGTATGACTGAAAGATTCTTTTTCAGCAAGGAAAACTGATTATTCGGGGGGTCCCCCTCAGGGGCTTCGGGCAGTAGATGTGAAAAGATGTGGTAGCCTCCGGGAAGGAGAAGGCGCTTACGAGCAATCCAGACCTTGAAGGGCATCGCAAGAGGCTGCTGGCAAATCTCTCTCAACGAACTAAAGAGGATTTGTCAAGAAAATAATCAAAGGCCGCGCGAAGTCAGTTTGGAGGGGGACAAAGCTGACTCTCAAGCGGTCTGCCTTAAAAACTGAAAGGGCGACATCGAAATCGCGAACGTGGGGATCCGGCTCGCAGGCGTGTGTGGGAGGGGGGAGGGCGCTGGGCATGATCTGTCGAAGAAATAAAGGCAGGCTTAGCCGAGCTGTGCTCTAAGGGGAAAATAAAGATCTTGGGGAAGTGGTTCGGCTGTAATATTACCTCGGGCACCTAACCATGCGACCCAGGGCTCGGCGCTTCGGAGGGGGAAGGGGGGGTGAGCTCGCGAGAAGAGAAGCCCCGCCGGGGCCAACTGCATGAGCCAAGACGACCTCGGCGGAGGGGGTAACAATTTCAGGCTTGGGGGGGGGAAAAACGTATTCGGTATCGATTTCAACCCGAGGAGAAAAAAATGATTCCGCCTAAGAAGTTCATTAAAGAACCTGCTGGCGTTCGAAAGCGCTGATGGGGCTACTGAAGGCATTAACGGACACCGATGGGAAAAGGGGAAGAAGGGGCATAAGAACCGCAGATCATGTCTAAGGGGGGAGAAAACGATGTAACTTCTCAAGAGACCGGAAACTAGGCTCTGGGCGCGCGGAGGGGGGCCCTCCTCACTTCCGTGCTTGGTCTTGTAAAGAACCTCCATCCGTTTGTTCTTTAAAAGGGGCATCACCTCCTGGGGGGGAACTAGGGGGGCAATTTCGTCGGGGGTTTCGGGGCGCGTGACCGAAGATCATTTCGCTGAAGGGGGAAGTCGACTAATGGGGTACGGGTGGAGGGGGGAATTGTCGCCTTCTTGTCATGGGGAGAAAAGCCGGAGTTATGGAAAAAGGGGCGCGGAGTTAGCTATCCCGTCTCCGGATTGCCGGCGGCGCATGCGCTCGCCTTTGTCAGTCGAGACCCCTATCGAAAGGGAAGGAGGATCCTGAGAGGGGGGAGGGGCGCAGATTTCTAGAGGGTTGTATTTGGCGCTGGGTCACGGGAAGGGGTCGTGTCCTTGGGGGGGAGGCAAGGAACGGCGCTGTTTGGGAGAGAGGTACGGCCATTTGATGGGAAAGTCAAGTCACGCCTGCCGTCTGAGTGAATTGGCCTATCCCTTTTGGGAAACCGGTTCCGTAATGCAAGGGGGAGGGAGGGGGGCTCACTCTTTGGGACTTTCCGGATCAAGTGTGATCACGAGATATACACCGGGGACTCGGCTGGGGGGGAGAAAAAGATACCGGGAAGCGGGCAAAATATGCTGGGCGGCAACTCGAACAACAACACGACCTGTATCGAGCGAGGATAAGGGGTGGGCGGTGCCTCTTGAAGAAAGAGGAAAGGGGCACCTCCTCATTGGGAGAGAGGAGCTGGGAAAAAGCTCCGAGGATGAAAAAGCACTGCGGATCACATGAGGGGAAAAAGAAAAAAGAAAAGGAACGGTAGGGATCTGCTAGGAGCGCGGAAGGGTCTGATCTAAGGAAAAACGATTGCATCCCCATACACGGTGAGCAAGTGAATCCTGCCGATGGGGGAGGTCAGAAAAAGAGGGGTCGGCGGGCTCCTAGGCGGAGGAAAAGCCGGTCGTAGAGAAAGATAGCTGCTGGAAATCAAAATTTTTGGGCACCAAGGCGTCGGACGGCAAAAAGAGGGTCTAAAGGGTTTTGCTGGGGTGTGGGGACATAGAGGGGTTTGCCCAAGGGCATTTTGTGAAAAACGAGAAGCCTGAAGCTTCGGACGACGTTGAAAAAAGAGATCCTCAAGTAAAAGCAAGCATATCCCATGAAGAAGCGACCAAAACGGCAGAGTGAAAAACGGCGTACCGTGCCGGAAAAATAGGGGCCAGGTTTTCTCAAGAAAAAAGAGAGCGCAGGCACCGCGTTCGGAAGCAAACCCATCGGTCTTCAGGGTATCCCCGTGAAGCTTATCGAATATTACATCGGGAGGCGGGGTGAAGAAACCGGAGGGCACTGCCATAAAACGGAGCAAGGCGTAAGACACCAAAAATCGTCATGGGGGAGCCCAGATGAAGGAAAAAGGACGTCAGGCTAAATCGCGTGCACTATGAACTTAAAAAAGAGAGCGTTGGCGCAGAAGCTGTCCGTAGTTTCAAGAAGAGAAACCCAAGGAGAAGGAAAAGGAGAGTAACCCGTCTGGGAAGTCCAAGTGAAAACTAAGAGTCACACACGGAAGAAGGGAATTTTCACCGGAGGCTGTCCGAGGGAAAAAAAGACATCTGGCTCAATGATCGTTAAGTTGAGAAGGGGGGCAAGGTGCTGTGAGCAGTGGAAGGTTCGGACCTAGGGGAAAAGAAATTTCAGCATATCAACTTAGCGCTACCCAGTAACGCAGCAGGGGGGGACTGGAGAACGCGGCGGCAGGGATCAATCGCAACATCCCGATCGGCATAACTATAAAAAAAGCGGACCGAAGGGTCGAGGGAGCGGCGCTTGGAGTTCTTCGGACTCCATTGTGCGCGGAAAAACTATAGGAAACGTAGGCGCATCGTTAACACGTCCGGTGATCACGGAGGGAAAAAAGGAAGCGATTCCCAAAAAGGGGGGAAAAGGGGGAGGTATGATGAACAAAAAACAACAAAAGCAAAAACGGGAGTTTTCCGCCAGGAGGAGGGGGTGCCGATGCAAGATTGCCGGCTCTAGGAAGGGTAATGATCCGCTCAAGAAAGGGTCCACTTAGAAAAAGGAAGGGAGAGAAAACATCTGAGGAGATAAGGAATGCCGCACACCGTTCGCAGATGAAGGGGGAAATGGGATAGCGCAACCGTTCAGGTCATCAGCGCGGGATAGAAAGGGAGGGAGTGTTTTTCCAAAGGGGAAAGGTGTGACCAGGACCGCAGCCTCTGGGAGTCCTGTCTAAAACCCAGACACGTTCCATATGGGCAGGAGGGGAACATCAAAGATCAAAAAGACCTAAAGACACCCGTAGCGCTCGAGGAAGTAGTGGGGGGAGGATGCAGCGCCAGCAAAAAAAGGCTGCCGCGGTTTACTTCCTGGCTATCCAAAAGGGGTACGGTCAAGCAGAGGGGGGGGGGCACCTGCAGCACGTTCAGGAAGAGGAAAAGAAAGGTTAAAAAGAAATAAAGTGGCCTTTTCTACTTAACCGAAGATAGTCCACTAGAACAGCCAGACACGCAGCCTCGAACTCAGGACTGGGGAATGAAACAAAGTTCAAAAAAAAAAAAAAAAGGAAGAGCCAGGTGATTCCACAGATCTCGAAGGGAGACCGGAGCCCATAAACAGGAGGAAAACAGCAACAGGCGAAGCGGCCAGAACCTCGAATGGACGGGGGACCAAATAAGGAATCAGGATCGAAGAGGGGGCAAGGGCAGCGGATCTCGAAAAATCCAGGAGGAGCCGGGATAGGATCTAATAAAAGAAAAAAAAAAAGGAAATCTGACTAAAGGAGGGGGCGACGCACGCACGTAACCACTTTATGGACAGACCCAACAGCGAATGAGTCGGGGCGAGAACTAAAACGAAACCAACGACGAAGGGGGGGACAGTGCCCCCTAGCACGCAATGAATTCGGAGAGGCCAAACAGACACAAAGGCGAGGGAGGATGGGAAGCAGTCAGGACGTCGAGGCAAACCGCCACGGCCGAGGATGAAAACGACGAAAAAAAAACGCTTATCAGAGCCTGCGAGTGGCAATCATTAAGGGGAGGGGGGGAGAAAGAGAATGCAGGCCTATCAATCGAGGCGAAGAACGCAAAACAGGCGCAAAAATATGCGGGAATCCTGCGATTTGGATTAAAGAAGAAAAGAAGGGTTTGAAGAAATGGGGTGGAGGCTCGTGCAGGATGAACAAAAGGAAAAAGACCTTTTGGGGGAAAATCTTAAAACGGGGCTATAGCAGCAGAAAAAGAGCACCAGCAGCAAGCAATCTTTCAACCTGCGACACAGGGGACGAAGGGTAGACGACACCCGAACAGAAATATAGTACATGCCGTATTCCTGGGGAAAGAAGGAAAAACGTAAACTCACGTTAAAGGAAGGAAGGGGGGGAGATCATGGCAGAACATGCGCCATCAACGAAAAAACTCCGAAATCCTTATAGACTAGATCTGTCTAAATCGGTGAAAGAAGAAGCATTTCGAGGAGCGAGGAAAAAGAGAATCAACAGGTCGCGCGGCCTCTGGAGTCTCTGAAAGAACAAGGAAGGAAAAAAAAACCAACGGCGGTAGGAATAGATAGGGGGGGGCGGCGGAAAGCAATCCAGAGGCCAGTAAAGGGGTTGCTCGTCGCAGATGCATCCTCGCAAATGACGGATGCGTGGGAAGGAAGGTTAAAAAAGGAAATCTACCCTATGGGGCAACGGGAAGAAAAAGGAGAGAACGCGTGCTTCTTGGGGGAGCTCTTGAAAAAGCTTCTCAGTCAAAGCGGGGATCCGGGGTTTTAGACGCCGCAAGGGAAGGTCGATGTAACTATCTTGAAGGGGGCTAGGGGACGTATTACCCGAGGGAGCCGAATCACCAGAAGGAGGGGGGAGCGGGGCACAGGATGTTGGAGGTGAGCTGCCGTGTTCTCGACGCAAGAGAACAACCAGTTGCGAAGGGGGGGGGGGGAGGGGCTTGGGGTTCATCCTGGCCTCTTTAAGTCGATTTTCAGAGGGAAAAAAGCCGAATCCCATTCAAGGGAAGGGAAAGGAAATGCGCAGAATTGCAAAGAGGAGGTGTGAGGTCGTCGCAGCATGAGAGAGGGAATACATCTTCATGAGCTGGACGGGTGACGATCCGTGCATCGAAGGAAGGAAAACAAGTAAACTGTCGCTTATTTGCGTCGAGGTCACTTCCATCTCATCACGACCCTGGGGCAGGCGCGCGGGTTGCAAACGCCTCGCATCCTGCCTAAGGAGGCAATAACATCCATCCGGGGGGGTTCAGAAAAAAGGTCGTTTGGGCCGATCACCTCTTAGTGTCGGAAAGCTAGTGAAGGAGTCGGGTGCGGCGTTCGTCTGAGCCGAGAGACTTGGGGGCTGGCCATTTGTTCCCTCGAATGGGAAGAGTGGAAGACGCCTTCATTCAATCGTCATGCTGCAGAAATGCCGGGCGGCTGATGGGAAGAAAGGGGAAAAGGGGGCCTCCTGCCCTTGATGGGCCTTAGGGAGGCTGGCTCGCGTGAAATTTGTATAGACGCGCACCCCAAAGGCAGCATTCGGGAGCCTTTTCCTAAACCTTTGGTCGCCGAAACAAGAATGGGGAGGGTGAACGCTCGTAAAAAAGGGGAAATGGTAGGCGGTTCAGGCGTCGGAGGCCTATGAAGGGCGGCGATTCTTTGCTTCCTCGCATGGCTGGGGACCGGCTCGATGATCGCGGGGCTTGCTTGCTGGAGGGGGATCGATAACCTTTTCCCAGTATCACACATATGGGGTCACCTGGCGCTTCCGTGCAGGTCACCGCGACGCTTGACTATAGCGGCTCGCTTTGGAGAAAAAAAAAACCTACCCGAGGGGACCGCAAACGGCGGCAATTCACTAAAAAAAAAACACCTGAGTAGTCCGCCGGAAGGGGGGAGGAAGTTAACGGTTAAGGGGTCGACAGGGGGGGAATAGCTATGCGAGAGAGAGATCTATTATTAGAAACACGCGGGCTCTGTCTGAAGTCACAGGGGGACGGTAAAAAAGCAAGGGAAGGGGGGGAAAAGAGCGGCGGGGGAGGGGTCGCAGAAGGCGCTCTACTCAGGAAGGGGGGGATCCTAGAAAAATGGGCGCTCGCTGCAGTGTGGACGAGTCATCTTCCAATGAAAAGGCGCGTCCCGACAAAAAAACGGCAGATCAGGGACCATCAGCTCGCTACAGGCTCATCGGTGGTGCAAAAGGATCGAGGGGAAACGAGGTCTACGGCGTTGGGCGTGGGTGTGGTTGGTCAAAAACAAGGCATTTTGCCAGCACGCCGAAAAAGGAGGGGGAGGTAACGTTGGAAAACCGACCGCGCGCGTGAAAAAGCAGCGCCCCATGGCAGTCCAGGGAAAAAAAAGCCGACGCTGCGAACACAAGGAGGGGGGAAGGAAGTCGCCGCGGAGGAAAATATTTATGTTTGCGAGCCACTCAGCGCCTACCGAGAGGGGGGGGGAAGGACACAAGCGGTAAAAGGAGGAACTGAAAGTGATCACTGCTTCGCACTAAGAAGAAAAGATCAACGAACCGTTAAAAGGAAACGAAAGCCCTCTCTAGGAAGGGACACCATCGTATGTCGAAATTCCAAGGCGTCAGAAAGGGGGGAAACGTTAAAATCATGACCTGTGTCGCTTAACGGTGGCGTGCCTCATGTGGGGTAAAGGATCCAAGGGGGGGACTATCTCAACCAAAAGGATGAGTAAATAGAAATGGCGTCGGGTATGAGGGAATCAAAGCATCGCCAAGCGCGAACTGGGGGAACAGTCCGGGAGGGGTTCAATCTGCAGGAAGCAAGACATCTGCACATGCGGAGTTGACGTCGCGCGATTCGTCGGGGAAAGAAAAAAAAACTCGTACAGGGAAGGAGGGAGAGGGCCTTATCAATCCTGGGCAAGGCGCTACCCCAGGACGGGTCGGTGACCCAGGCTGCGGATCAAGCGGTTCTCACGGCAACAAATATGCAGGCCTCGGAGAAGGCGTCTGTCCCGGAAAGGGGGAGGGGAAAGTCACGCTTTGTCTGGGCTCAAAGGAGAAGGAAGAATTGGGGACTGCTTGCCTTGTAGAACGGCAAGTTGGCTCGCTTTCAGCTCTGGCGATGCGTTGAGAGATTAATGAAACACACAGCACACAAAGATGTGTCCACCTAAGAAGGGAAACCGTTCGCAGTATGGAAAGCAGGATCAAGGGTGGTATGATCGAAAACCGGTCTTGCATGTGAGCCAAACAGACGATGACGGCTACCATCTCAAGAAAAGAAGGGGGGAAAGTACAGTTTCGGGCGAGATGAAAAAAGAGGTGTACTAATAGAGCGCACCGCATCGACTGAAGGGGAAGAAAAACGAAAGAATATCACCGTTATCTTTCTTGGTTCACGAGGTGACCGAAAAGAAAGCCGATCTCCGGTGTTAAGGAGATCGCCTGGAAAGCGCATAGAGGGGGATTGAACCAGCGCCAGAAGCACGAGGACTAACAAAAAGCGAGCGGCGAGATACCATAGAGGGGGGGGAACAATGCTACAGGAAAAAAGGAGGGGCAGCAGGTACGGGAGGGACTTCTGCAAAAAAAGTCCAGAAATTGGATAGGAACTTGAGGGAATAGGCAGCACGATTCCGGACACTAAAACGTGGACCAGCGAAATAGGGAGAAGCTCAACATGGCTCAGCACGACAAGGGGGCCTTCACTGGAGAACGCGAGTCAAATCGGAAAAGACATAATGGTCGAGACAAAGAGATGAACACAAGCGCCGGAAAGGGTTACCTCCCTGAACTCCTGGAAAAGACAAAGGAAGGGAAGCGGGCCTTCGACATTCGGTTTTTTTCGAATTTTAGTCGGAGACGACGCAGAGCCAGGTCAAGGGGGGGGGGGGGTGAAGATAGACAAAGGGGACTAGAGGAAGACGCGCCGGCAATCCATTAATAAAATAATCTCACGATCGCTCTCACATCCCTCAGGGCCTGATGAGACATAAAGATGAGAGAAAGAGAAAGAATAACCATTCAGATCGGACACAGAACCAAAGAAATGATCTCGAAGAAAAAAAAAGGGAAAAAGGGAAGATACCAGAACAAAAGCATGAAGGGTCGAAAAAACAGACCGACACTATGGGGGAGGTAGTTGCAAAATCAGGCAAGTATTCGGCCGCACCTCTCCAGCTCGGGGATAGATAGACTGGGAAAGAGGGGAAATGGGGCCAATCAGCGCCAATATTTCAAGGGAAAAGAAGGGACGATCTGTTGCCAAAGAAAGGGGGAAAACGCTTAAAGAAGGAGAACCACAGCATTAAGAGCTGCCCTAAACCCGCCGGCTCTAAGAAATTCTGACATATCAATCGGCGAATTTAGTACAGGGGAGATGCCGATTGGGACTGAATCGAGAACGAACAGTTGGCAAAGCTCGTCAGAAAAAAAAAGCCTCGCTGCCACTTTTTTATTGCCGAGAGCAGAGAGCGATCCAAATATTCATAAGAGGGCTCCGCAAGACCATCATGTGGTGAAGGGAAGAGGGGGGGAAAATAGAAATCCGAACCGGACCAAGAAGCACAGAATCCGATCATCACCAGTCGTCGAAGGAAAAAAAAAAGGGTCCGATACTCCTGATACATTTTCAAAGGCGAAGCAGAAACCGAGCAGGATGCCATCGGTCTGCATGGGTAGATTGTCGTGCTCAGGGGGAAAAGAAGCGTCATGACGAGGAGCTCTTGACTAATGAAAAGTGCGCGCGCTCAGTGCGGGAGCAGGAAGAGGGAAAAGAGAGGAACAACAAACAACACTGGTAAATAACATATAAAAGGAGATTGGAATCGAAGGAGAATACCCAGAGCCGCGCAAAGGGATGGCTGGAACTTCGTCGCAAGTCCTCAGAGGAGGGAGGAAAAAATAACTACATTTTCGGGACAGACTACGAAGAGATGGTGACTTAGAGAAAGGAGGGGAAGGCCTGCTTTGGCAGGGGGGGGTCGAGGTTCGGGAATGAGAGGCGAGTCTAAGGTAAAGATCTGGGTAAGAAGAGCTGGGATCATAAGGAGGGTAAGTAGTCCATTTGGAATTGAAGGGGTCGTTTACGAGACTGATAAAAAAGAGACTTGAAAAATGGCTGGAGAGCTATCTTTGCTTGTATGGGTCGCGTCACGCACGATCAAAACAGGGGGTCAAAAAAAAGCGACGTCGGCTTGGAGACCAGGAGGAAACAGTTGACCGTCGCGTGAGGAATCGTTTCCCTTCAACGCAACAACATTCGCGGCCGGTAAAGGGGAAAAAGGAGGGAAGCGAGAATTTCCGCAAATCCACCTGAGGGAGTCGTCGCAGAGGATCGGCATGAAGGACTGGGTCTATCTTCATAGCGGACTATGGGAAAAAAAGAAAAAGACTGAAAGACTCGCAGAACCGCCAGTCATGGGCGCTGATGTCTCTATGTACAGCACGGAGGGAAATCGGAAATAAACATCTGCGCAGGGACGGGAAGTGCCGCCCGAAGGCCGGCTTTGCTGAACGAGACATCCATAAGGGGCAGTACTGTACGTTTGCAGGGAAGAGGTGATATGGTTCCGGGCGTTAAGTAGTACGGGTGGGTTAGTGGCAGGGTCTGGTCTTCTTCCCAGGAATCCATTCAATCTGGCCGGGCTGTTTAATCTCGAAGGGGGGGGGAGAGTTCTGGAGGACCTTCTTACATCGTCATGGTTAGAATCCTGCCGGGCTGCTTGCGGGGGGGGAGAGACTTTCCCGCTAAGGAAAGGGAGGCCAAGAGGAGGAGTACGAGCGGTCAGAAGGTGGGCTCTATCGAAAGAATTCGTGATCCATGATGGGCGTTCCCTAACTTACAGGAAAAAAAAGGGGACTCAGGGAGGAAGGGGGTAGTGTCTGGGTAAAGTAGGGGGCATGGTAGTCTCGAAGAAGTTCAAAAATGTTTTGTAACATCTAGAGGAGATGGGAAGTTCCCGTCGCGAAGATAGAGTGCCGGCTGGCGGGGGGAGAGGGGGGGGGGAGATGGTTCCGGGGGAGGGTATAAAAAGGGCCATGTATTTAGGTGGTCACTTGAACGATCGGGACTGCATGGGATCACCAGACGCGTGAATATACTGGGAAAAAGTTTGGGCATAACCCTACCGGGTAAACGCTGCGCAAGGTGCGATCAAAACCAACAGACGACCGGTAGGTCTGTGGCGGAGAAACGGAAGGGGGCGTTCGCCTAGTGAAAAAAGGGGGGACGCACGAAAGGGAGAGCGATAGATTAGATCGCCTAGAAGTAACGCCTCGTGGCTTCCGTGAAGGGGGGAAAGATGACGTTGATATCGCGGCAAGATGACGCGCGACGGTGAAGGGGGGGGGAGACTAACTTGCCATTAAAAAATTTCTACTCGACGACAAGTTGATTGTCAGATCGGCCAGATGGGGAAGACTCGGATTCTGGAGAGAACTTTCAGGAAAGCCCGACTAAGTGCGATAGGAAAAAAAAGCAGAGCGGGCGGAAAACGGCGGTTGGCACCGAGGCTTTTAACAAGAGTCAAGGGAGGGGGGGAGGGGGTTTTGTGTGAAGAGCTTTGGGCCAAGGGCATTTGGTCATAAGGGGGAAAAAGCTTAGCTTCTAGGAAACGGGAACAGAGAGGCACTCTTAAATCAGCAGCGCCCATGAGAGGGGGGATAAACAAAGCGCCAGGCTCTGCTGCTACAACCAGGCGGTACAGAAGACGTTCTCCGAGGGCTTCCATAACGGTGGGAGAGCAAAAGAGAAATCAAGGGAAGCTTAGCCCAATCAAGCGTTACTCAGTTTGGCGCCTGCACTGCATTAATATGAAGAGGCTCGGTCAAGGACCTATTGGAAGAGACAAACCGGGCCGAAAGCGAAGGAAAAAAGATGTGGAACCAAAAAGCAGGAGCCAGACTCACGGGGGGCTATCAAGGTTTGAACTCTTCCACAACCGTTGGGCGGGAAGGAAAACGTATCCAAGAAAGGGGTCAACAAACTTCTATCAAAAAAACAAAAACTTAGGGGGAAAGATCAAAGGTAAAAATGAGTACCGGCAGCATTAAGAAAAAGGACTACGTTTTGGAAAAAAACAGGCACCGGACTGCAGGAGCGACATCGGCAATGAGATGGTGACTTGGGCGCGCTGGGGAGCGGGGGGGAGTCAAGAATCCGTTTCGACCGTATGTAAAGGGACCTGACAGGGGCAACTTGGAGGTAGCATACCCTGAAGTAACCCTGATGACCTGAAGGGAGCTGCGCGCGCAACGCCGTCTGGCTCAAAGCGGAAGAGAGGGGGAAGGAAGGTGGCTCAAAGTGAGCGGCGCTTTAATCAGAAAAGGAGCCAAGGGGGCTCTGCTTAGGTTCAAGAGGGAAGCGCTAGGGAACCTTCCTGTGAGGGAAAGAGAGCTGACGATAATGTCCAAATGCCCTTGGGCAAAAAAAGGGAAAAGAAAAAAACGCCGTAGACGATTTGTCCCCTACAGGAGTTGGTGCCAAACCGGGCAGGGAAGAGGAGCAGGTTACTGGAGGAGACCGACATGAAGAGAGGAACACAGAGCCGACTAAAGACGTCGAAGGATCTGCGATACTTCAGGCGCTCACCGGTCGGGCGAGGGAACATCGAAAGGGCAGAGCGCACAAGGCTATCCCAAAGAAGCGATATAACCATAGGGGTTGGTCACACCTTAAATAGCCTCGCAGAAAGGGAGATTAACTCATCCTCGAGATCTCCAAGGATCAGGATCCATGCTTTTTCAAAAAATGCATCAGAGGCACTAACTCCGCAAAACATCGATGAGATCAGATAAAGTCTTTGGAATGTGCAACCAAAACAGAGGGGGAAGATTACGTTCACTGGCTTTGAAAAACGAAAAAAAATAGAGTCCACTAGCTGATCAATCCAGACTCCGGACGTCAAGAAAGAAGGGGAAAGAAGGGGAGGTTATAAGGAAAAAAAAAAAAAGGAAACAGGGTAGTGGAAAGAAAACAGGCAGCCTCTGATCAGAGAGAAAGGAGAAAGCAAGGGCGAGAGAATAGTGAAATGAATCTGAACTTACGTACCGCCGGACGCCCATGGGGAAGCGGGGAAAAAATCCAAAAGCCGAATTCGTCCCATCATCGGACCAGCGTGGTAGGCGAACCAAAAAAAGAAAGAGAAAAAAAAATTGGAAATGTTTAGGGTCTCTAGGAAGGGGGAAGAGTCAGAATCAGCGAAGAGAAAGGTGCAACCATGGCTGGATGGAAGTGGATAATCTAAAGCGCCGAAAAAAAATGAGAAAGGAAAAGCTGACGATTAAGAAGGCGAACGCCAGCAAATACCAAAGGAAGCGGGAAAACATCCAGACCAACTGAGCAGAAAGAAACCGAAACACCTGAAGCATGGAAGGGGGGGCAGAACGCAAGAGGTGATAAGTTCCCAAACGGAAACCCAAACGTAAGTTAGGAGTTGAACATTCAAAATCAGTCTTGCGAGGCAAAAGAAGGAAAACAATATTTTATTAGATATATACGAATTACAGAGAAAACCCATCAGCGCCATGATCTTCAAAAGGGGGGCACGGATCGGCCTAAAGAGGGGAAGAGTATTAATTAGAAAAAAAAGGAAGATACGTAGCGAAAAAAAAGACGAAGGATATCAAATTAGAAGAACGGCGAATTTCTACCGCGAAGAAGGTCATTCGAATCAGGGGACGCGAATTTTAAAAATTAAATGGAGGATGCAAAAAAAATTCATATCAAACATGTGGGAAAGGCAAGAGAGAAAGTCAAACCAGAAAATGCAAAAAAAAAAACCACGCCGATCAGGATGGTTTCGGGCACGGGAGAGAAAACCTAAATTGACCATATAGGAAAAAAAAAAGTCAACCGATCATCACGCAAGCTGGCAGGAAAAAATAAGGAAAAGGAAGACTAATATTAACATGGGGGAAATCAAGAAGGGCAAGCAAAACGATCAGGGAAAATTCAGTTCCCCAAATAGATAGAGCGTGATCGAAAATGGTCAGGGGGGGAGCTCCGGAAAAGGAGTATGTGCTACGAGCATCCGACGCTTGGTCTAAGCTCGGAAGTGCGGCGCGGGATCTCTAAAAGAGAAAAAAAAAAAAAAAAAGGAGGAGAGTAAAAGAGAGGAGAGAGAAAAGAAATGAACAGAGGCCGGCGAAGTCTGGCGATCGAAAGAGGAGCAATTAACGGCGTAACAATGGGAGGGGGAGACATCTGCTCCGAGAGGGTGAACGCCATCCGGCTCAGGAGGGGATGGGGAGAGGGTTTGGCAGGAGGAGGCGGAAAGAGAACGTGAAAAAAAAAAAAGTGGGAAAAGATTGTGATGAGAGCATGAGAAGATTTCGGGCGGGGTGTCGTAGCCAGGGAAGACGGTCCAAAGAACCAGAATGAGGAGCGCAGGTCGGGAGATGCAGGAGGGTGATCTGGCCAGCTGCTAGGAAACCTCGCCCGCCGGCAACCTGTGCTCTCGACCAGTGACGGGTGTGGACCTTCAAGAAGGAGGGGAAAAATGGGAGGTTACGGGTTCGCACCGAGCATAAGGGAAAAGGGAAAAGTCAAAAGGGACCGTCAGAGAAAAAAGGTGGTTCCAGCGCTGATCGAGCTGAGGGAGCTGTAAAGGGTCGGAAAGTCGATCGTTCCTCTAGAAAAGAAAGAAATGGTTTAGGGGAAAAGGAGTCGTCGAGTTCGAACATCAAGGGGGAGTTCTTCGATGGTCCGTCCTAAATCCTGCCTGGTTGCTAGAGAAAAGAGGTCTGTCGTTTGGGCCTGACAGGAATAGTTGAGGGATAGTATTGGGGGAGAGGACAAAGTAGGGGGGGGTATAAGGGGAGGGGGAGTGTCGCTTCCTCCGGGCATTTCGATTGGGTGGCCTTTCCTCCGGAAGAAGGGGGGGGGGGGGGGTACCGTGCTGGGGGCAGGGAGGCAAGGGAATAGGATGAATGGTCACATGGAAAGTCCTTTCTTGGTCCCGATAGGGATGATCAAAGAACTGACATTATGGCCGAGGAAAAAAGGGGCTGCCCTTGGTAGTTCTGAAAAACGAACAGAGCGACGTCGAAAACGACCAGGAGGGGGTATTAAAGAAACTAAGGTCAGATGAAAGCCTCTGGGTAGGCCTGGTGTGCTGGGGAAGGATGGGTTTTGGAAGGGGAGGGAAGCCCGTACGTGGAAAAGGAATGTTGGATCAGAGGCGTACGCCGCCATGTCGGGGGTTCACGTCGGGGAAGGCGTCTGACTCTGGGGGGAGACAGTGGCCTAGACTTTTTAAGGGGGGAGTAAACAGGGGAAATTAGGGTAGGGCTGAAACTCAGGGAGAGGTCAGGAATGAAAGTAATTTGTATCCAGCTACGTGAACGGGGTCAGGCTTTTCTACACGAAAAGTACCCGCGGGAAAGAATCATGGAGATGGGGAATATCAAAAAGAATGGTATAGGTATCAATCCTTTGGGGGAAAGGGGCCAGTGTATGAGGGGATAGTGGAGAAGAAGAAATGTCTATGGAGAGGGAAAGGGGAAGACGGGAATGAAGTACGCCAGACTTGCTGTCGGGAAGGGTACTTTGGACAGATCACGGTTATTTGGGGGTGAAAAGGAATGCCGTCTCGCCTTTGCGTCTCAGGCAAAGGAAAGATGGCAGCGAGGGGGGGGAAAGGAGGGGATTGTCAGTCTCGAGGATGTAGGAAAGGAGGTGGTCGAAAAAAGGACGATTCAAAGAAAAGAGGAAGTACCAGAAACTGCTAGCAGTAGAATCTCAAGGTTTTTGGACACGGAGTGTGGAGGATGGACACCTGTAGGAGGGGGGGGTCAGCAAAGGCGTAGTTTGGTCAACATCGCCGGGATGGGAAGGGAGGGCACACCGGACGGGGAACGTAGATCGAGACGATTAGATAGGGGAAGAAGCCAATTTGCTTAAGAAGGAGAAAAAAGGAAAGGAAGACCTGAAACCCGAAGGGAAGATAGCCTTCACGCCTGCGGGAAAGGAGGATGTTCTAGCAAAGAAAGAAGGAAGGGACGGGAGGGCAGCCCCGAAGCGTTATAAAGGGGAGAAGAGTGCCCCAGATGGTCTCAGGAAAATGGGGCTGCGGGTGAAAAAAAAAGGAAGGAAGCCGGCCGCCAAGTCTGAACCACAAGATAAAGGGGAGAAAGAGGAGCTTCGGAAGAAAAAATCTAAACATAGGAAAGGTGCAAAACTCTTCAAAAAAAGGGGGGGAGGGCAGGAAAGGGGCCAGAACTTGGTCCTCGGATAAAAAAAAAAAAACGGGAGGAAGTGAAAGAGGGAAGGAGGATCCTGCAGAAGCACGAAAACGGCCAAGACGTTTGAAAAAGGGGGAGAAACGTAAGGCTCGCAGCGCCGGAAGGCGATGGAGTCGCCTGAGGCAGAAACGAGGCGGAAGGGCAAACGGGTCTTAACAGGAGAAAGGGAGGAATGAAAGCATGGGGATAAAGGGAAGGGGCAAATGATACGCTGGCGGGGCTTGCCGGAAAGTCTGCGCTTGTGGGTCTCTCACAGGGGGACTTGGGAAGACCGAGGAAAGAAAAAAAAAAAAGAGAAAGAGGGTGGTCCTTTTTAGAAGGCGCGGCGCTGGGATCGGAAAATGGGCTCCAATTTGAGGAGAGGATGGTAAGAGGAGAGTGAGCGAAAGAAGGACTGTGACTCTCCGAGTCGGAGAGGGAGAGGAGGCAAATTCACGGGGTAACACACATCAACACACAGTAAGGGGGAAAAAAAACACCGCTCTCCTTTTTAAAAACTAGGGAAAGGAGTTTAACATATCATGGGAAAAAAGGGAAAAGGAATAGCAAAGGAAAGTAGGGCAGAAGAACGGAAAAAGAGAGGACGGGAGGTAAATATTCAGAACAGATAATTCAGATCACCGTGTGACGGGCGAGAGGAGAAAGGAGAGGGGAGAACACCTGCGAAAACTGCAGAACCGGGGAGATTGAGTGTCCAAAAGAAGGAAAGAAGACGAACTCTGCGTAATCATCCCTCTAGAAGAAGAAAGAGCAAGTGAGGAGATTCAGGCGGAAAATCGTATGCAAAGGGCCTAACTCAACACCGCGGGAGCGAAGGGATGCCCAGGGTCCTTTCGGTTTTAGGGAAGCAGAGAAGACATTTGCGAAGGGGGGGGGTGTGTGGAGTCAGGGGGAGCAAGCTAAAAATAGTCTGATCGTTGATCACAGAGCACTATGAAGGAGCCACGTGAACCGGAAATAATGTCCTGTTATAAAAACGGAAAGAGAGGGAAACGACACCTCAAAAGAAAAGGGGAGCAAATCAGCGGATCTGTAATTGTCCAACCAGAATATATGAGGAACAGCCCTAGAGATCCGACGCAACCATTAAACCCCGTAAAAAAAACTAACTGCCCAGCAGAGACGGGGGAAGAAAAGAAAAAAGAGAAGGAAGATAAGAAGGGGAAGGGTAAGCTAGACAAAGGGGGAAGGAGCTCATCACTAAAAAGAAAGGAAAGAAAAGGGAAAGAGAGAAAGAAATATACTGAGTCCTCTCATCAATAAAATCCTGAAATACATCAAACATGAAAGAAGGAAAACGCCGCGAACCCCATTCTATATCGTTAAAACATCCCTCCCATCTTTGAAAAAGGATTAACTAAAAGAGAAAAAAACCACCGAAAGCTGAAAGCACTCAATCCTGAAAGGTGGGCCAACGAAATACCTACAAACTGATGGCTGGGGGAAGCACAGCATAAGGAGGCGAGAACCAAAAAAAAACCAGAAGATTGAGGATATATAAAAGGAAGGAGGAAAGCTATCCCATACAAGAGGGAAAAAGGGAGAGAGGGCACGGGAATCGAAAGGTCCTACAGGGCAGAGTAAAGGGAAAATAAGGAGAACCAGACACAAGACCTAAGAGAACTCGCAGGCAAAATAGCTGAAATGCAGTCGCTAATGAAAGAAATCAGGCTTAATGATACTAACCCCTGTGGGATAGGCATTGTTAAAAAAAGAAGAGTGACAAAGGGTTGTGTAAATCGGAGTCGGGAAAAAAGAAAGGAGAGATCACCAATGCATAAAAAAAAGAAACTAAATTATTGGGGAAGGCCGCGTAAACGAACAGGAAGATTACAGGATGAAGACAGATAATAACCGGTCGGAAAAGAAGTAAATTACGAAAGACCTTTTCATCCCAGCGAGACACAAAAAAAAGAAGGCCGGGAGAGGATGGGCCATCTAGAGGGAATTTGAGTCGAAAGGTAGTTCATGGGGTTACGCCGACGTCCTTGAGGGGAAGGAAGGGAAAGGGGAAAAGCAATCCATACCTTGCTCGAATCGCGGAGGAGGAGAGGGAGAGAGCAATATCTCAAAAAAAGTGAAGAAGGAAATTTGCTAGAGGAAGGAGAAAAGACCAAGAGCGAAAAAAAGGGGGGACTGGAAGGTCGTCAAGACAATAAAAAAAAAAACTACTGAGTCGAATCCCCATGCCGACATTGGAGAAGTCTTCTAAGCGATGTTGAACTTCCATCCGCTTCAAAAGGGCGGGGAACTGGAGGGGGGGGAGGAAAAGGAAAAAGAGGAGGCGAGGAAGGGACAGGATCGTCCGGCGTGGAATGATCGTCATGTACGGATTTTATTTTCCAGTTTTGACTTGTCGGGGGTATTACCGAGCGGAAAAGGATCAAAAACTTCTTTTCGCAGTTCCGGAAAGGGACATTTGCTGTAGAAGGAGCCGCAAGACGGAAAAGAAATGGAGAGGAGACATGAGGTCTTTTTGGGTTCATCCACTGCAGAATTGGTGCCAAGTAGTTAGGATTTTCCGCAACATCGGCATTCCTGAGAATTCGCCGAGATGCGGTCAGAGGAAAAAAGGCAGGGAGGCGCAAGGAGATCGAAATGCTGCTGAGGAGGAAGGAGAGGAATATGGAAACGCTGGCAGGGAAGTCGAAGGAAAAGCCAATCATGGCAGAGGGTCGTGGTCGATCTCCCTATCATCAGAAAACCCAAAAAAAAAAAACCTCGGCAGGGGAGAAGAGGGGCCTCCTAGAACCTCAGGGGCTGGTGGCTCAAATACTAACAAAACGGGTAGCTTCTTTTGTTCCTCACCTTCAAGGGGAGGGCTAGGTTGGTCGCATGAGGAAGTGAAGGGGGTAGGGGGGCGGAGTTCGGGAATATCTTTCGATGGCTGGACTGGGTCAACTAGTAGGGTTACTGCTGGCGTTCCTTTTCAAGACGAGGATCCTGCCGTCTTCTTGTATTGAGAGGTGAGAGGAGACTTCTTCTGAAAGGGACGGCGCGGCCCGCTGACTAGGCGGCCTTTTGGATATAGTAACCCTACCAAAGTCAATCTTAAGCCTGAGAATGAGCTGGGAGGTCGAATAAACGTCCATCGATTAAAGGGAAGGGAGGAACTGGTGGGGGGGGAAAGGGGGTGGCGGTTCAGGGGAGTCGGCAGAAACTTTAAACTTCGTCTTTTGGGAATTCGAAGAAGCCATGGAGGGAGGGAGCGGGAATACCGGAGGTGAGGGTTTGAAGGGTCCTAGAAAGACTGTTTCAAGGTGATTATCAATAGGTCAGGTGGGGCATAGCTGGCGCTGGGAAAAAATAGTTCTGGAAACGAAAAAAGAGACTCTGAGGCTAGAGTGGGGAAGAAAGGAAAAAACAAGTACATCAGATATTGGCTCTAAGAGGAGGACAAAGAGACCTGTTTATGGAGCCTTAGCGGGGGTGGGCGGTCGTCCGGTTGAGACTGCGCTGGTGACCGCAGCGAGAAATGCGCTTTATTCTATCGAAGAAGGAGGACCGCGGTACATGAGGGGGAGGACGGGAAAAAATTGACGTTTGGAAAACTCGAAGGGGGGAGAGGACTGCTGATTACGTCGGAAAAGTGCGTAAGCTACTTCCAAGTACAAAGAGAAACACGGTTTAGCGCATTTAAAATGAGCAAAAGTCAGATGGATTCTCATGGTCAGGGCAGTCGTGCTCTCGGTCCCGAGTAAGAAAGAAAGGGGTCTGAGCGATCAAGGAAGAAACTTCAAAAAGACTCGAAATCCTGAAGTGAGTTAGGCTGAAACTATTTTACAACCCTAGAAGAGGGTGGGAGGGTGTGTTCAGAAAAGAGGGGGGGAAAAAAATTCAGGGGTGAAGCATCGCCGAGAATATGGAAATCTGAGTGAGGAACTTAAGTAGGAAAACGGGAAAGACTGCGAATGAACAAGCATAGCCAAAGGGGGGTGAAAGAGTTGTTCGACGAAAACAGCTCCTCTACCTCTTAGAAAGGCGGTACCGATCGTCCTTGTAACCACCGGCCTGAAAGATCTTATGTTCTATCACAGATAAGCTCGAAACAGGATTCTTTCATCCCCACAAGGGGGAAGGGTAGAGTCTTCAAAGGTGGGGAAAAAAGATACATTAAGAAAATCTGGCGCGGGGGAAAAAAACAGAGGGCAATTCTTACAAAAAAGGCAGCGCTCGAACGTCACCAGGGTAGATGGGAACATAAGACTGAGGAAGGCACCATAATAAGGAGATGAGGGTTAAAACTCTTCGAAGGTGGGAGGAATTAAGGAGGCCAGGCATACTTTGGGGGTTCCACTT
>Ga0179593_1262105_pt1 | contig 23363 bp, 24 predicted proteins | sample CZODoug2_1_08_16_FD_185931 | JGI IMG/M metagenome (GOLD analysis project Ga0179593, IMG submission 185931) | Vadose zone soil fungal communities from Angelo Coast Range Reserve, California, USA - CZODoug2_1_08_16fungal (PacBio error correction) | ecosystem: Environmental > Terrestrial > Soil >...
GACGAAAAGGGGCCACCACGTGCCTCAGGACAGTGAAAAAAAAGGAGAACAAATAAAGCATCTCATATCATATGACAGGGACATGTGCAATGGTCACGGGGTTTACCGTGAGATCCAGAATGCGACGATCTATATAGAAGAGAGAAAGTAGATAAATATCTCAGGAAACTGGTGCTTGCGGTGTCAAGTCCTGGAAGGGGGAACACACTTGGGGGAAACCGGAGGGTGCAAACGTTCTTTTTCCGTAATGTATAGACCCCGATGGTACAAGAAAAAATCAATTAATGAAAAACAGAGAGCTGGGTAAGAGGGGCGGTTCATCGGGTTGGGAATTGACTGGATCATGAAAGATCATCTCTTCGGTGAGCCGTTACGCAAGGGTCCTTAGCCAGATCTTAGGCGTTACTTTGAGGGACCCCAAAGAGAGAAAAAAAGGGTTCTGGGGGGGAGAGGAAGAGGTCCATTTTAGGAAAGAATTAGCATCGCTAACACCCGGGAAAACGGTCCGCTGAACTCTGGTAAACGGGTGGGCAAAACATTTCACGCAGCCGGTTGATCCTGAAGATGCATAGATTCGAACGTGGATCAACAGGGAAAAAACATGGTCTCTAAAAACGTGGCTCGCTTTAGCTGCTACGAAGAAGTACCTACTCTCCAAAAGAAAATTAGGCGGCCTAGGTAAGGAAGAAACAGAAGGACTAAGGACGGGGGTAAAAAAAACAGGTCACAAGGAGAGTGGAACGCCATAGGTTCTATTTCATGCCGTATGAACGTAAAACAATCGGAAAAAGCTGTCACAATAAGGCAATACAGAGAGTGAGGGGGGGGTCACGGACTCCGGGGTGGGACACAAGTTGAACGGAAACTAGAGAGCGACGTGGTCGCAGCAAAAACATAAAGGCAGCCCGTAAGGTAGGCGACTGCATTAGCTTCAAAGTAACGGGGAAGAGGAAGGTTAATCAGGGTCGGAACCCACAATGATGGCTCTTTTGCAGACACAAAAGCTATGACACGAGGAAAAGGCGAAAAAGCGCTAGGGTCATTCGCGAGAAGCGATAGCAGAGAAGACACCAACTCACAAAGGATCAATCGAACTCACGCGGAGGTGGAGTTGCCAGCGACGATGGAAGGAGTCCAAGACTGAACGGTTGACTATCCACCTATAAAAGGAGGGACTTGGGGACCAGAAAAGAGGACAAAAAGTCGAGTCATGTCGAGGGGGAGAGGGGGGAGAGGGAGGGGTCAAACTAACCAAGTGAAAGAAGGATGGGGTCATCACGTTCAAAAAAGTGGAGTTCGATTTTCAGAAAAAAGAAGATAAACTCGGGACGAGAACTTTGATAAGTCGTATGCAAGAGGGGAAGTAGAAAAGCGGGGACCCTGACTGGTGCTCGCGGGGGGGGACGTAGCACCTTGTGAAAGGAGTAACCGTTCGTTCAGAGAGTCATGTGCGGAGGGGCAGACAAAGGATCGCGAAATCGGCTCGGGACTTCAGGGGATCAATAGTCACTTCGTGCCATAAAAAAGAGAAGAGGAGGAGGCTCAGGAGTGGGGAGGAGGTAACGTGAGTAGGGCAGACATCTACCCTGTTTGAAGCCAAAAACGCGGCCCATCTAATCGGGTGGGGCAAAGGAACAAGGAGTCGTAGAGGTGGTGAGGAATAAAGAAGAAAAAGGTCTGCGGTGTCTGTTACGATGAAGGGGAGAAAAATACTCTAGAAACCTCTGAAGGAGGAGGTGCGGAGGGTTTGTCTGATAGCGAATGACCCGGCAGGGGGTATTGGGGATTAGGATACCCGTCCAAGCCTAAGAAACGAGAGGGAGTTGACAAACAGTAGAAAGGCGCCACCATAACAACATAGGGGGGCTTCTGAAAAGATCTTGGGGAACCAACAAAACAACGAGGGGGGATTGAAAATACATGATAAGGAAAAAATCCCCATATGTAAGGTTAGCCCAATCGCAAGGATAAGTGATCCGTCACAGAGGCACACAAGGGTACGACAATGAGGCCTGTGGGCAAAGGCACTGGATATAAAAAGAAGCACTTTAGAAAACGAGACCCTGGCCGGGGCAATTCGGCGGGAACTAAAAAAATCGTGGGGGGTGCGCGGGATGTTCCTACTGGAAAGGGGGCGAAGCACCAGGGGACAAGAGGGAAAAGACCCGCGTCACACCGAGGTTGTGGCGTTATGACATCTCTCAAAACTACATACGAACGAACTAAACTTGGGGAAAAAAACGAGACACAGGCGGGAAGTTGCGGCCGTACCTATCTGCAGCAGTCGGGTTCCGCCAAGCGGAAACTAAGAGAATAAAAGACGAGGATGGAAAGGAGAACGGCTTGAAAAAGGGGGGGGGAGCTGGTCCGCGATTAGGCCCGTGGGGAAAGCTGACCTGGGGGAGCCCCCCCGCAAAAAGCGCGAGAAGGCGATTCACACACAGGGGCCTCCATTGGGAAGAAAAAAAAGTAAAACTGCTATGGTGAGCTCAGTTCGTCAAGACATAAAACGCTGTCGGGAAAATCGCGATCTGAGAGAAATTGACTGGATCGGGACAAGAATAAAGGGTGTACAACTTTAGAGAACAAGGGAGGCACGGGAGTAGGGTCGGGGCCAAGACACAAAGCGAACAAAACTGAATAGCCGGGGAAGACGCTTACTCGTGTGGGGTAAAAGGACGGGAAAAGCTGGACGGTGCCGCAAAGCCTGATGGAAAAAAAATCATCGTGAGAAAAGCGACTGGAGTCCAGCTACTGCGGTGAGAGCTATGAACGCGCAGTTGAAATTGAAAGAGGGGGAAGTAATCCGTCGGGGGGCAGACAGAAAAAAACCACATGATCAAGGTCGAGAGAAAGCTCCGGAAGAAACAGTTAAGAGTAAGCAACGATATAGCGTGAGAGATGTCGGCTTCTTGGTGATCGAAAACGTGTCCAGGGGGTGAAGCGTGGCAGGATGTGGGCATAACGCGGGGGGGGTGGTGGATGAAACGCGAACATGAAGCTAGTGAGGGATCAATGCTCTTCTACGCATGGTTCAGGGTCAATGAAGCGCCAGAGTATAAAATGGCGAACACACAGGGGGGGGGACGGGGCAGAAGGGAAGGCAAGGGGCACACCCTGAGGTGGGGAGTATCGTAAGGGGGAGTGGCGCCGGGGAATCACCAAGCGTATCAGGAGGGAGAAACGAAGGACCGGAGAGAAACAAGGGGTGAATGCCAAGGCATCTATCGAACAGTGGCAAAAGAAATCCGTGTGCCTTGGGGAAAGAACAGCGACAGGGAACGACCCCCGGAGCCCAGAGGGACAGCGAAATCCCCGTGTTAAGCTGGGAGGAGCGACCGAATGCATTGCACGGGAGGAAGAACAAGTTCTCTAAGGGGGGGAGGGAAAACCGAGAAAACGAGATGGATACGAAACAGGGAAACGTAACAATAAAAAGAAGATGAGGATCTGGCAGAGAAGGAAACGGAGCTGGACAAAGAGAACCGTCCAATCGAAAAAGGGGCTGTGTACCAATGGGGACCTGGGATACAAACGTAAAAGGAATAGCATAATGTATAGCAAACAAAAGATAATCAAAATCGGAAAGTCTGGGAGAAAAGGGACTCTGGAAGGAAGAGAACGCGGGTACTGCTGATCCATTTATCGGTACTTCAGAAACCAGCAAAGAGAGACTCGCTGAATGGGGGACCTACAGTACAAGGAGCCGTGGGGGGTTGATTGCGAATGCAACCATTCCGGCGAGCGACTGTAAGTCCTCGACGTAGAAACAATCCAAACCAAAAGGAAGCATAAAAAGCTTGACGATGGCAGGATTCAAATTGAAAAGGGGGATGCATTCTCAGGGACCTACCTCAAAAGACTATCGCGAGGGATGAACTAAAAGAAACTAGAAAATCGATGGGGCAGGCGGAGAACACTCCAAGGAGAAGGCCGGAGGGGCGGTCTTGAGGGGGGGGTCTTATAGTTAAGAAAAATAAACGCACCTCAACTCTCGTTTGTGCAAGTCAGTAGATGTGTGAAAGACTAGTGCGAAGTGCCCGAGGAGAGAATAATCTGAACTGAGGACATTGGTACGACTGAACAGCTCGGGGTAAAGTCTGCAATAAGACACAAGAAGAATAGAAAGCTCATGGAGAAAAAAGTGGTGAGACAAAAGGGGGAGAAAACGCAGGTCAGGGAGAGATCAAGATGCTCTGAAAAGAACTCTCGTAAGGTCGCGGATACTGGAAGATCGCGGCGCTGCATTTAAGAACACAAGAACGGATCAATAACGAAAAAAGCGAGAAACAGAGAACGGGAGGAAGGGTTTGGGAAAAAAATCGGTTAGTAGTTCCGGAAGGGAGCTACCCTAGTTTTTGGTGCCTTACGTAAGGGGGCTCCAAAAGGGGGGGAAGCATTACGCGGTCAAGTAAATTTGCGGCGCAGGACAAGGGGGTTAGGGGAGGGGAATTGGCAGGGGGGTCATCAAGAAAGGCGGGGGGGGGGTGCAATAGTAATCTGGGAAAGGAGGAAGCAAAAAAGGAAAACACGGGCGGCCGAGTCGGTTCGAGAAACATCCTGAGCGTCAGGAAATAAAGTGGAAGACGGAAAAGACGTCCAACAAAACACGACGTATGCGGGGGGCTTGCTTCTGAACATGCTTTCGTGTTGCGGGGGAGTAGGAGGGGGTCTCAGCCGAGGGGGAAAATCCGAGAAAGGCCTGTCAGGAACGAGGAGGAAGTCAAATCATTCCCGGCAGGAAAGGAGGAGGGAAAATGTACGGAAGGTTTAAGTCCTACTCGCTAAACAGAGACGGTCTCTGAAAATCCGGCATAAGAGACGTAAGAGGGGGGAAAAACGCAAAAACAGCAATAGAAATTAGATCTGGACAGTACCGGACAAGAGTGGCAGTCCGGGGGAGCGGGGAATCTGTTAGGACCGAGGAAATCCCAACCCTGACTTTAGCCTTCCGGGATAATCGTAACTGAGGGGATTAATTGGTCTCCAAAGAAAAGATTAGGAGAGGCAAACACTCGGGCATAATCTGCGCGCCAAGCTTACAATATATGACTCAAGAGCATCTGAGGACGTCATCAAATGTCTTTTGACGGCGGATCCCCCGTCTGCGTAGATAAAAAACTAAAAATACGGTAGGGGGTTTCGAATCGGAACGGAATAGATCGGTAAATCCGCACGCGTGAACAACTGATAGGTCTCAACAAGGGAACACGTGACGCGCGGAAGAAACTCCCAAAGGGGGGGAACAGGGGGTAATGCTCATGGGGCTCGGAAGGGGGGGAGAAACGAGTCAGAGGTGCAAAGGGTAAGAAGCTGTGGTCATAGGAGAGCCCAATAAGGGAAGACAGTAAACTCGTCATGTTGGAGACTGAGGTTACGCTGAAACTAAGGTCCAAGGGAAAGAAAGGCCACCGTCCTCCCCCACCGACAGTCGCGTAAAAACCTCATCAAAAGATGCTTGGCAACAAAAGGCCAACGTACCACTACTCAGGAAACACACGTCGAGCAGTGGTAACTTAATACAGCGAGCAGCCCCTAAGACCACGAGAGTAAAAAGACGGTCAAACAACGCAAAGTCAAGTGAGAGGCACTCACTCAGATAGGGGCTGGCATGGGGAGGTCGCGGAGGCATGTAAGGGGAGTCCTACGAACACCACTAAAAATAAAAAACCTGGAAAAGGGAAGAGAAAGGGAGGAATACCGCAGTAAGGAGGTCCTAATGAGCACTAGAAGGGCCAAGACACTTAAGGCAAGAAAGCACGAGGGGCACTGCAAGGTCCAGTACCTCGCGCAACACGCTGCAGAGGGGGGAAAGTAAATCTGAAGCAATATTAGTGATGCTAACTGCCGTTGAAAGGGCCAAAACGCAGGGAAAAGAGCGGAGAACAGGGGGGGCGGGTGGTCATTTAGCAAAACTTTGAGGAACACCGACAGGAAATACGTCTCGCAAACGTTTCTAGAATCAACTGACCTTAGGGGGCGATGAGCAAGAAGAAGATAATAAAGGTAGAGCGTGCTATGAAAGAGTAAAGTTTTGAGTGACCGATTGGATCGCTACAGGAAGAGCGGCTAGAGCCATAATTACGCAAAAAAGTGAAGTCTTCCGCAAGGAAACACAAAAAATGACAGTCAAGGAAAGGATACAGATGAGGAATCCTGGGAAGGCTGGTCGAGTAAGTGGAAAAGACGGAAACCGGGGTGCGATGAAAGGGGGGGGCAAGACAGAAGGTATACAGGGACAAGAAAAGCTCCCACGGGCACGGGAAGGGTGTCCGACGGGAAGATTGAGCGAACCTGGGGGCGCGGATAACCTATGAAAACAACGGCTGATCTTTCGCTGTGGCTTCGTAGAGAAAGAAAAGACAAGGACTTGGATTGCTTGCACATTACTACGATATGGGGTGCGAGGCTAACGCGCTTTGACAAGGAAGATACCGGCAATATCTGCTAACCGTGGGGTTCCCTCGGAGGGGGCAACGCACGAGAGAGGTTCCTCAGGAAATCCACTAGGACTTTGCTGCAGCCACCTAAAACATGGTAAAAACGCCTTGGATCGTGTGGAGAGAGCCAATGGGCGAAGCCACATAAAATCGATATGAAATAGGACGGGTACAGGGGATGTGTCGGACATTTCACCGTAGGCGGGCTCGATTAGAGATAAGGAGTCGCTGGCCACTGAAACACGCGGGAAGAAAACGAGAGGTACTTCTGAAAAAACGAGGAAACGGGCACTTGGTTACCGGGGCAAAGGCTATGATAGGTAAAGAGAACGAAGTTCGGTTTACAGCTCTTTCTCAACCCAGCAACGTTCTTAGGGATGAAGAAAGTTCTCAGGAAAAAAAGGGGGAACTCTTAGAAAGAAACGGCTGAAGAAAAGTGTCCTCTGGAAAACAGGGATCCTCTCACCATAAAAAGTCAAAAAGTTGCGCAAAAGGTAGGTTTCACTGCCGCTTCTAAGAGAAAACTGTAAGGAGCAGAATAGGGCGAAGAAATATGCGTACATTCTTTCCGCCACATCTCCAATCCCCACTCCACTAGCACAGACTAACCATCCTGTCCGCGGTTTTCTACTTCTGTGTAGGGATAGAAAAGTAAAAAAGGTAGCTTGCCCCCTGGATGGGGGAATTATCCTAAGTCTCCATACTGAGAATGTCTGAAACAATTAGTCTTTGCGGATGCTACAACGACGTGGACAGGGGATGTTTCTAGCAAACCCTCGGCGGTATTATGTACGAAATGGGGAAGTCTTAGTTCGGGGGGTTAGGAGGGCGAAAAGGATGCCATGGATAAGTTCATGGGGCACGGGGGGTGAAAGTTTTCGGTTGAAGTAACAGCGCAGAGGGGATTGAGGGGACCGATGACCAGTCGTAGCTTAGCGTAAGATAAACAGTTATCCAGGAGCAGCGTGGCTCGAACGCTAAAAAGGTGAGCCCATGACGGTTCGTAACGCTCGCACGAGGAAGAAGAGCGAGCCTTAAAGCGCGCGGAACGAGAGAGCCAGAGCGACAAGGGAAACTCTCCAGGTTAGTGAGGGTACGAGATGGATAGGAGGATGCATACCGTAAGGGGATGACGGGGTAGAAAAAGGGCTGAAGAAGAAGAGAGGGGGGTGGAGGAGTCGGGGATCGGAGATGAAGGAGGCTGCACGAGCGTAGCAACGAACTGAACATGAGGGTGGTGGTGACAAAGCGCAGGGCGTGGGGTGCAGTATGAGAGAGCCTGCTGTTCGAGATAATCAGTGTGTCCCCGAGGAGGGCGGGTCTTCGACACAAAGGGTGCGGAAGTAATGGAAGGTATGTACGTACTCTATTGCCTGGTTCTTTCTTCTGTGCTTTACTCCGAATAGGGATACGCCCTAACGTTTAGGGCCCCCTCCACAGTCTGCGTGGCCTGGGTGCCCATAGCGTGGGCACCCCAGGTGTTCCGACGTGACCCTGCGGATCTCCTGAGCAGGGGAATAACATCGACATTAAAAGGGGCTTTCCAGGTGGGGGTTGGTCGGGCGACACGGAGAGCAAGCAGGGTTGGGTTAGCTTCCCGCCCTTTCACCTACGAAAAGGGTATAAGCTTCAGCAAAAGAGGGCTTTATCCAGTCCTGGAAAAAAAAAGTCTTCTCAGGCCACGAAACGCTAAGAAACCACTGGTCGGTAAATCTCAAATCCTGGCATAAATGGGTGGAGGGAAGCCACCCAGGGGGTCAACGATAAGTCTATGATCTTAGGGGGAATTGGGAAGATGAAAGATTTATATAAAAAATAAGAAAAACGTGCCGGGAGCAAAGGGATTTGTGAGAGCCCACAACTAACAAGAAAACGGACGGGTGGGAAAGAACGCTTAACCCCGAAGAGTTCTTTTGGAATGAAAAATCACGTCATTTCGGAGAGGAGGAAAAGTCCGATCTAGGTTTGAATAAGGGAAAATGATGAAGGGGAAAGGACGTAGACTGGAAAGTGTCGGGAATAAGTCACGTCTGGATCATCTTTTTAGCGATAAATTCCTGTAGATCGGGAGGACAGGAAGGAGGTGCGGAAATTGGGTCTGGCGGGATATGGCTCGGCTGTTCTTACCCCTAGCGAAAGTCCTTCTGTGGTTCAGGTTGCGGAACGGGTATTTCCATGTTCGCGGGTGTAGATTGAATCTTATTCGTATCAATTCAGGTTTTTAAGACTTCCAAGAACAGGAGAACTCATCCCAAGGCGGCCACGAGGGGATTTGCCTTGCCTTGGGAGGGTACATACCTAGGGCTACCGTCGTGGAGACAGCCTAGCTCGTACCACCAGTTCCAACCGCGCTTCCTAACGAGGGATACTTGGGCGTCTGGTATTAAGGATGTTACTCTCAAGTCAATAGGGGGTGCTGCATAGCAAAGACCAGTGCACATCGATGCTCCAGGTGCTGTACTCAAAGGCATGTTATTGGAGGGGGAGGGGTTTCAACAATCAGGAGATATCAGACGTCCTCTGTGGAGTGTTGTCTAGGGCAGACCTACGCGAAATATGCCCCTGCTCGGAGGCTTTTGGGTTCTCGCAGGGTTTGCACCGTACAGGCTTTCGAAGTTGGGATGGCGTTCATCAGTGTTCGACTTGTTTTCCTAGAGGTTGTAGGCCGAGGGCACTCTAGGCAAAGGTAGTTCCTTATATGGGAAGCAGCGCTAATTTCACCTCTCGTGCGCGAGGCTCGTTCCTGTGCACTCAATGAACTGTCCAATAGAAGGTAGGGACAAATAGTGTGGAGGGACTTATGTACGTAGGGGGTGGTTTTTGTCGAGGGGCACTGGTAAACAAAACTAAAAGGGGTGAGGGCTACTATCGCCAAAGGTAGATAAAAAAGGCGGGCAGGACTTGGGGGGTAAGTGCACTGTGGCAAACTAGACGTGGGGGGGCTGAGGGGCGGAGTGCTCAACTGGCGAGGGCCCCCACAACCTGGCGAAAACGCAGTCGGGCTCTGGGACGAGGTGGGTATCGGCAAGCCGACGAAGGTGACGGTGACGTAGATGTCTCGCGGGTGGATGAGGCGGTGGGGGCAGGTCAAGGGAGTGCGAAAGGGGTGGGGTTGAATTTGGGGAAATGCAGGGGTCCCTCGTGTGAGAGGGGTGAAAATGCTTGGGGAGAGAGGGGGGGGGTCTGCGTGACCAGTGGGGTGGCGTCGGTCTGCTTTCCACTCGCTGGATGAGGGGCGGGGGGGAAAGAATCCTACGGGGGTCCAAACAGTCACGCTTGGCGGGGAGTTTGTTCAATGTGGGATCATGGTGGGGTGCTTCACGGGATAGGGGGGGAAAGTCTCGGGTCGGGGGATACCTCTCGGGTCGTTTGGGTCTGAGGGTGTCCGACAGTGGGGCTTCTTAAAAGAAGAAACGCCCGAGGTTTGTGGACCCACCAAAAACAAACCAGATGATGCCCGAAACCGAGTAAGTGCCTTCGGGAGACGGTAGTGCTCCTCTAGTGAGACAGGATTCTCCACCCGGGAGAGAGAAGAGGGGGGAGCATGTAAGAACTAGTGGTGGGGCGTGGAGGAGAGTAAAGGGAGGGGAAAAAGGAAGGGAGGGAGGGTGAAGTATATGGAGTGAGATTAGTGACAAATACTTGTCATAGTTTTAAAGAGAAGGCTGTGCTTTATGACAAAAGTAGATTACAGGATTTGCGTGTCATCGTTTGTGTCAGGGATCAAGGTCTTGCTAGTCCCATGGAACGGGTTTGGGCGTGCGGGCAGTATTGGGTTCACCGAGAGCCCGGTATTCTCCGAACAGTCTCATCCCATTCTGTCAAGTAGGGGGTCTGATCAACGATAGGTGCCATGATCAAAGCAGGGGGGAAGGAGAAAGTCCAACGGGAAAAGTGGGCACAGAAGGGGAGTACCGGAAAAGAGGTTTAAGGCGGGGGAGGGAGGTGGCTGCGTGGAGTCCCCTCAGGGCCGAGGTCGGAGAAAAAAGAAGATCATACTTCATCAAGTGCAGGTAGGAGGCAGGGGGAAATAGGGAAGGAAAAACAGGCTGGGATAAGTGACAAAAAGAGGGAATTGGTCTGGTAGGGGCTACGGTTTCATCAAAAATCGAAAGGCAGAAGGAAGGAGATAGGCGCGGGGAGGATCAGGATATCTGTGTGGGGGGACTTCCTTGCATAAGGACGTGCCCCTCCTTGGTAGGAAATCAACTGGGGGGGGTTTCGATGCGGAAGATGAGATTCCGCATACGGGAGGTTCATTTTCACAAAGGGGGCAGGAGAGACTTGGGGGGGAAGAGACATCAAGCCCGGAAAGTACACGGGAGACCAGGTATTCCGAGTGGAGGCCGCTCGGGTGGGCGGAGGGCACGCGAGAAAAAAAAGGCAGTACGGTGGTTCGGGAAAAAGCGCAAAAAAAGCAAGAAGGCGGGGGTTAGAAAAGTTCTCCAAAACTCTGCCGGGCAAAAGAACATGTGTGTCTGCCAATGAAAAGGGGGGGGTTTTGGAAAGCTATGCAAGTTGAATTTGAGGAAAGAAGCACAGCAATGAAAAGGGGGAAAAGGACTAGGAAAGGCTACTTGTGGAAAGAAAGAACGGGTGGAGCGGAACAGCTGAGACAATTGAAACAGGGATGCTCGAGTTGGAAAGTAAAGAGTAGCTCAGGCGCATGCACGCCGGGGGGAAAGAAGGGCTAAGTGTATAAGTAACCAAGACAAGAAACGCATCCGCTCTGACACAGAGGGAAGAGTTCCTCGATTTTTAAAAGGACGGGGGATCACATGTTTTTTCACAGCGTAAGATGCGAGCGCGCAATAGGAGAGCGAAAGAGTTTGCTCATGAAAAAGGGGACGTTTGAACCGGAACGACGGGCATCTTGTGAAGAAAAAAGAGTCAAAGGGCAATCAAGGGGGGGGTACAAACTTGCTCGAATGACGACTCGGGCGTGTCGGAGTAAAAATCGGTCATACGAAACTCATCGGTCAGATATATAAACCAAATGTGGGAAAAAAATGCGGTGGAGGGAATGCGGTTAATTGCAGTCAGAGGTGTATCTAGAGTCTCGAGGTCGAATGATAAAACATGGGAAGGGGGGTTCTGAAAAAAAGGAAAGGCAGAGAAGGGAAAGTTAAAAAACGAGGCCTCCGAGAGAGACAGGGGTGGGGGACGAGCAGAGGAGGGTGTGTGAGGGTGGCGCAAAGCTGTGTAATAGCTACGGGTAATTACTAAAAGGGAGCCAGGTCAAAAGGGAACAAAGGAGTCATCTATGAGTATCGTGATGAGCGAATGACGATAACGGCGGGGAAAGAAACACCCGGGCGTGAGTGAGTAATAACGGTATTCCCGTGGCAGGGGCGTGGAGGAGGGCTAAGGGGGGAGGAATGGTAAAGGAGAAGGGGGGCCTCCACAGGCGCGGACGTCATGAAAGCCTAGGTCGAATGGGGGGTGGGAAGAAGCGACAAAAAATAGGGGGGCAAAGAGAAATCGTCCAAACAACTGAAAAAGGCAGCTGAAGCAAAAACAGTCGGTCTATACAGACGAGAGGCCTTGAGCAGAAACGGTCAAAGCCAGCGGAGTAACAGTGCGGAATGAGATCTCCATACAGATCAGAAAACAAAGGGGGAGACACTTCATCGCTCGTCATCAGAGGTCGAAGACAAAAGGGATACCGGAAAGGAAAGGGACACGGTCGAAGAGCCATCTAGGTTCGACGTGAAAAGAAATCGCTGACGCACGAGAGGAGGGAGGGGAGATGAGTGATTCATACTGAGAATCGAATAGTGTTTCGAGCGGAGGACAGCGGTGGGGGACGCAAAAAACGGAAAACAACGGCTCAGTCAGCGTACAAAGACATCAATAAAGGCGGAGGGTGGTCGGTCGCATCGGGAGCAAAACGTGAACGGAGACGGCAGACAAAAATGGAACGACTTCATGTCGCAGATAATTGGTGAGATATGTCCTGGAGGAGGATTCAAGGGTAGGATTGGCAAACACTGCAACAAGGGAGAAGTTGAAGGAAAGATTTGTCACGTGGAGTCGAACGAAGTAGTGAGGTACCTGAGCCGAAGGGGAATTCGTTGAATCACTTTTCATTGGGCCTAGATCGAGCGAGTGCAGTTTTGGTGACGTGGAAAACAGAGCGCAGGCGGCAATCGTGCGGCGCAGGTACCGATCACGCTCATGAGTAGCAAGGCTCGAGGAAGACGGTGAGTACTTTGCGCGTTGTAATATTGTAACAGGCGTTGGGGAAGGAGTATTGAAGTACCAAAGTGGACGGAAATGGCAGAACGGCCGCGAGAAGACACAAATCGCTGCATGGTCCTAATCATGGGAACGAGACGAATGGAAAAAAGGGTTCACCCTGGAGACGCGCTGTCCGGTCAGGCCTAATGGCATAAGAGATGTGAGACGGAAATACAAACAAGATTGGAATGGAGATTAAAAAGACTGAGAAGAGTTTAACGCCGAAGTTGGGCGGGAAATGCAGGGGCAAGGAGAGACGGGTCTAAAATGAATCAACCTCATGAATAAGGGGAGGACAAAACTTTTGGAAACTTACGAAGGAATCCGCGAAAGTACAGAGAGAAGGCAACTTCTGACCGTACGGCTGACATCCCATGAACCCAGCGCCAATGGTCTCGGGGAAACGGGAAATGAGTCTCTCCCCAAAAGGGGCGACATCGCATTGCTAGTGTAACAAGATGTAGGTACCTAATCATGTGGAAAATAGATAAAAGATCAGGGACGGGGAGATCTTGATCACGGGAGAAGGTGGCAGAAAGATGAGTGGCAGCAGGAGGGGTGGAGGCAGCCATCCAAAAAGAGCTAGACGGTGCACAGAGATTCGGCTTACTCTTTTCTTGCGAGAAGCCTTGAAGAAATCGGGGGGCCCCCTTCTCGAATGACAAAAACAGCCCAAGAAGTAATATCCTACCCCTCCGCGTCGAAAACTGGGGAGACAGGGCACTGGGAAAGAAGAACTGGCAGGGTAGGGGTGAACAGTGGAACACAAACAAATGCGCCGCTCGATTATTGCGTAGCAATCAAGAGGGGGGAAGGGACAGCCCAAAGGGAAAAGAAGAGGAGTGGGACACGAAAGCGCCCGGGTAGGCCATGCGGGAAAGGGGGTCGGTCATGCTTTCCCGAAACAAACCCGGAAAGGAGGAAAAGAGAATTTTACAAATAAAGGAAAAAACCGTGGGGAAAAGGCAGCAAGATTCAATCCATGTCGACAATGTGCGTGACCGATGGGGAATCAGTACAGGAAGGGGAAAGTCGAGTACAGAGGGTGGATGGAAGGGGTACCGGGGAACTTGAATGGCCGCGGGCAACGAGGAGCAGGACAACGTAGACGTAAGGTTGGGTCCTGGGACTCTGCGGGAGCACCCAAAGGAGACGCCTAACCTGCAACAAAACAGGCCTCGATGTGCAATCATCCAGACGGCAAGACTATAGAGAAGCCGAGGAGGAATATTCGGGTAGGGTAAGCTTTCCGACCAAAGTCGCGGTAGGCCAGGCGCTGCTGCAGAAGTACAACAGACGATGGATCACCGTATGGACTCACCGGTTGGGGGTTAGTAGGATGTAATGGGAGAAACAAGGCAAAAGGCCCTGAGAAGCGGGTTTCGAATGCGGACCGCTAGGGTGTCGGGGGAAGCAAAGAGAGAGGTACATAGGATACATAGAAGAAAGAAAGTAGCTTCGAAGAAAAGTCTGGAGAGTTCACCCGGACTAAGTAGAGGGGGTGAACATGGGCTAGGAAGGGAGAAGGGACGGGGTAATCCTTCTGTGAAAGCCAGTCGCATGGATCCCAGATGAGGGGGAAGGAGGGGGAGTGAAGCGAAAATCAAGCTTCCCCAGCAGAAAAAACATTACAACGAATATTGCACTTTAGAAGAAGACATTAATACAGAATCTAATAAAACGGGAAGATAAGTAGGGGGAAAGAAAAAGATAAGGGAGTCAGAAAAAGAGACCAAGTGTGGGGAAGTGGCGAGCTATTGTATCAGTATCCGTCTACAAAAAAGAGTCTCTTGAAACGGGACCTTGTGGGGGCGGGGAATCGATGAAATGGCTGCTTCAAGTGCTGACAGAGTAGCGAGTGCAAGGCCTACGGAGCCGTTAAAAAGTGAGAACAGTAACACAGCAGGTTTACTCACATTGAATTGCACTGGCGAAGGGGGCAAACTGTACGATGACCTGCCGCCCCCCCAACAGGACCTGATGGGTTACGAGTGTCAAATGACCATACACCGCCGAAAACCCGAGAGCCTCAAACCTGGGCAGGCGATGTGGCGTGGAGGGGGAATAAGTGAGGGTCCCGTGGGTGATGCAATGGAGAAAGGCAGAACTCGGCATCGGATCTTCGGCACCAGGCACGCAATAAGCCGTAACAGACGAGGATTGATGCGACTCGAGGGAACGTATGATTAAAAGAGGGCGACCGAGGCTAAGACTGAAGAGCTGGGTGTACGCAGGGACGGTTGTCACACAACCATGACAGAACTCGCAGAGAGGGCACTCGTCAGAGAAATCAGGAAAACAGAAAACTAAGACACTCACATTAACACAGTACGATCGAAGAGGACAAAGAGGTACGTGTCCCAAGAAATAGGCAGAGGAACGCATTGAGGATTACAGAGAAGAAAGGGGGGTAAAGGAATCCATAAATCATTGCATGTGGGGGGGGGGGGGGGGGGGTTTGAGTACGACGAATCCAAAAAGCATACGGCGACGACGGGTACCAACTCCTCATGATTAATGTGGAGGAAAAACCTGATGAGGGAAAAAAGGAAATCAAGGGGGAACAGCGTCAAGAGATGAGTCCGTACGTCGTGGGCTAAGTGCAGGAGTCACCCTACCGACACCCCTTCCGGGGGACGCGTCCACAACGTGATCTAGGATGACTCATCATGGGGGAATTGGCCCTCCGCCGGTACATGATAAAAATAGTCGGACAGCAGTTGAGGGAGGCTCAAGGTTCAGTAAAATGTGAGGGGACAGCGGGTTTGGTATTGGGGCTACAGAAACACCCGGAACTGGTGGGCCGGATGGCAAAGCGAACCGTCCGCCAGTGCGAAGAGTGTGGTAAAAACCGCGACGCTGAAAGACAAGGGAACAACAGAGAGAGGGATATAATGTGAGAGTATTTCAATGGTAGGGGTCTATACTCGAAAAATAAAGCCACGACGGACGGCGTTCAAAGGGAAATGGGGGGGGGGGCAAAAAACAGGGGGGTTGAGTAACGAGAAGAAGGGAGGGGAATTCGCTGGAAGAAAATGGCTTCTGGGGGGATGAGAAGCAGACCGGGACTAGAAAAAAACAAGGGTGAATAGCAGTATAGAGGCTCTTGTGGGACGCACAGAAAAGAGGGAGGGAGGGAAAGAGGACAAGGGGCCGGCGGAAAAGCCAGACCACGGTCTGCTGACAGGGAGGGGGGAGGGGGGGGATATCGAGGGGCTAAAGGAAAAAAGGAAGATCCGGAAAAAGGGTCCGACTTGGGGAAACCACGAATAAGAGGATACGGAACAGGGCACAACAAGGAAGTAAGGAAGACGAATCTAGATTATCTGCAGGAGAGAATGCCACGCGGGTCAAAGAAGGAAATAGGATATCGATCCGAAGCGCTTCGCAGGTGGGAAAGGCTGAAGAACCGCTGAAACGAAAAACTTCCGACTCTGAATGGAGGAAGCACCAGTGAAAGGACGCCATTCAGCGAATCAGAAGGGGGATATTGTAATCAGCCGTGAGAGGATACCACATACAGGGTGAGATCCTCGGGTACTGACCAGCTAACAAATCTAGATGAGGATGTGTCCTTACAAGGGTCACAGCGCACACAGCGGGACGGCGAGACCATGGCGATGCGGTCTATCTCTGGGTCGCATCAGACCTAAAGCAGACACAAGGACGGCAACGGTACCAAGTACGTCGCACGTCCTCAACACAGGATAGTAACACTAGAAGGACACGAAAACGGGAGAACGGACCCGAGACAAGGGTATGGGTCAGGGTGCCGTAGGACTTCCAGTCTGAGGTGGATTAAACGTCCATCAGAGAAATGCCGAACAAGACCAAGGTATTCAGAAAGGGGATTGGCATCAGTTATCGACGACAGCGAAGTGGCAGGTTGCGAAATGGCAGGGTCAGCACGGACGTCGCAACAGAAAAGGGATGTATGGGGAGAAATCAACCGGTGCCTTACTCTGTAGTAAGGAGCCTATCAAGACCAAGAGCGGTCAGTAGCGAATACAGGACTAAGAGAGGGAAATCCTGCTGACAACCAGCTTCGAGGAAGAGAAAGAGGGGCAACGTCGTAAAAATGAAATCCACGAGTAGGGGGCAAAACTGCGGTTAAACTAGGCTCCAATTACCAAGCTCTTCAGAGAGGGGGAGAGGTTGCGGGAAAATCGAAGGCGAGGGCCAGGGCATACCAATCACAGGAGGGTTATCATGAAAAGAATCTAAAGAGGGGGAAAGATAATATCTGGCTTGGGGGAATCGTTTGATGAGCGGAAAATACTACCTAGTGGGGAAAACTCTCCCCATGAGGTTTTGGTCGTAGGACACTGGTGCAGTCCATGCTGCAATATAGGGGTGGTCGTTCAGGAAGACTCGGTGAGAACAGCATCGGGGGTTATTAAAGGGCCTGTGCTTGTTGAGTGTTCAAGGATCACCATCTCTTCCAAGTCTTGAAGAGTAGATGCGCATAAGAGGCGCCAAACGCCGGGCAAGGGCTAGTTCACAGGTAATAGAGAAAAGAAGGTCGGGAACTAAGTGAGAAATCTCCGGTCGCCGTATAGGAAGACAACACAGGCTATATTAGGAGGGTTGGCTTCTAAAGAATGGGATTCAGGGTTTGACAACGTGGAGTAGAGGGGAGTCCAAGCCGATCGGACACTCTAGACGGCTCGAAAAGGCATCATGAGTTATAAGTTCAGTAATTAGCAAAAGGAAATGACAGAGGCCGAACTAAGGGCCGCGGGTAAGGTCAGAACTATACTCCCGAAGGTCTGGTGTTGTAAGAAGACTCATAAGTGCCTTGACATACCTGACAGATTGGATCAGTGGAGCGTGAAGAACAGGGGGGGGAACTACATAACTTTCGCCAAACAAGGAAGGGAGACGGCCTTTAGAATTAGATTCAAGTTAGAGATGACAACTGTGGGGGAGAAAAGAATGTGAGGGCACTGCGGGACAACACCAAAAGTCTTGAGACCAGCTGAAATATGTCGCTCAAATAAATCTAGAAAGCTAATCACGGGGGGAGGGGGACGAGAAAAAAACCAAAAAAAAAAAAAAGAGGCGGGTGCTGGCAAAATCATAGGACGTTCAGGAAGTAGCTAGCCGCCAACAGAGGACTAACTGCAACAGGATAGATTTTGCGAGGGAAGAGACGGAATTCGGGGAAACTGGGAAAGCCTGTGTCCGCGTGTCAAGGGCAGACGGAGGGGGGGGGGGGAGAGTCTATTTGAGGGGGAAGAAACCTGTCGGAGAAAAAGAAATAACCCGAGGGGGAATAACGGGGTCTCTAACAAACAGACTTCGCAGAGCAGGGGCAAGCATTGGGAACTCGAAGAGCTTTCCTTTAATAAAAACACGCGGAGGCATATAGGACCTGCAAAACGATGTATCGGATAGGAAGGGGAACTGAGCGAAACTCCGGGGGAATGAAAAAACAGCGGTCAAGGGAGCCCCTGGACAGAACACAGACTCGAGAGCGGTTAATGAAAGGGCACGGCAAAAAGGAATCGCATAATAAGCACGGCGAGCGGAAAGTGGGGCTTAAGAAGGTTTATAAGACGGGGGTGAGGTTTTTCGGACTGATGTAGAGGGTAGACGTTAGAAAAGGCGGCTGGCGGAGAAAGAAATCGATAATTGAGGGCCTGTGGGAGAAGATGCAGCAAAAAACGGTGCAAAAAACCTGGGGAAAAATGCGATGTCGATGAAAGTACGGAGTAGGAGAGTGCAGAAAGTAGAGGGGGGTAGCGGAGGGAATCACGTGTGATCAGGGGGACAATGGTTAATTCACTACTGAAAGGACGGAAATACCCGGGGAAGTAAAAAAGGGTAAGACGTACTGCTATAGAAGAACCGACCTAAAGGGAAACACCTTGAAAGGGGAAAAAAATCTGGGGGTCGAACGGTACGACAGGAAACCGTTTTTCAGTAGACATACGAAGACGGGTCTCATTCGCCTCGAAATGCGGGAAAAGCTGGGTAGAACACGAAGGGGACGAAAAAGCATAAGGGAAAAATAGCACCAAGTGTGTCACTAAGTCACAAGGGTAAGGCGTCAATGGAGAAGCGATGCTTGCGCAAAGAAAAAACAGCGCAGGGAGAGCTGGCGCAAGTTTGGAACTTGCTAAGGAAGGGACGAAGGCGGACCGAAGAACGGAGCCTCATTGACGGTGTGAAGAATGGACCGGGGTCTCAGAAGTATAGACCAAAATGAAATCATGGGGTCAGGAAAAGACCGGTAAACATTATGCGGGCTCATGGAGAATGAATAGCGTTTACTATCTGAAGGGACAACGTTAGGTATTAAAAACCAAGGTGGGGGCGTGTTCGTCCCTCTTCGGACTTGAACGCGAGTACACGATAAAGAGGGAAAAATTTCGGCAGAGGGAAGGGGTCGAATAAGTAGTTGTGCTTGACGCAGTATAGAATCGTGCGGGATGCGAAACGGAAAAACACCACGCCACGGTAGGGAAAAATCAGGGAGGTTGGAAAGAGGAGGATGAAAGGGAAAAACAGCCTGTTGGGGAGTCCTCGGGGGAAAACGAAGTGGGAAAAGGGGAATAGGTCAGGGGGGTTTAACTGACGGACTACGAGGTTGCCCCTTCATGTTAAAGAGGGGGGGATGAAAATCAAGGAATACAAGACATCTAGCAAGAATACCGTGTACGTAGGGGCTGCAAGGAAAAGAGAACATGGAACCATGTCAAAGGGGGAAGACATAACGTGATCATCAAGAGTTGGAAAAACGTCGAAAATGACGAGCAGCACAGGACGAGTGGGGGGGGGGAGTGGGGGGGGGGGGGCGGTGTCTCAGGGGGGCTCTCAAAAAAAGAGAAAAAGACTCGTAGGACGTGGAAAGATAGGTGTAAGGAACATTGGTCGGACTCTCGTGAGCCAAAAGACAAAGAAAGATTTTCATGCTGGATGCAGAAGTGAAACAGGCGTCGTAAAAGAAACGGGTGCGCAGCTCAGAAGCGGAAGCTAAAAGACGGGGGAGGGGGGTCGCAGCGAAATCTAAAATTAGGGTCAGTAACTAAGGGAAAAAGGAAAAAAAAGCTTAAATGAAAAGTCACACCATGGGAAAAACGGAAGAGGGGGAGCAAGACGCAACATTCATCCTCTGAAGCCAAGCTAGATACAAATGCTGAAGCTAAGGGGGGGGGGTGGGAACCGTTGCGGGAGACTTCACAAGGCCTCATGATAGATGGGTCAGGTTCAGCATAGCCTGAAGGTCATTAATACTACCGAGAAAGAACGTAAGGGTCTAGAAGAAACAGGTGTGTGCCGTCGTGTCGTCAACGGATTAAAAGCACCATTCATGGGGGATCGAGAGGAGAGGCGGGTCAGTTTGCCCGGGATAATTTATCAAGACACCCGAGACGATTAGTGGGTTGTTAGGGAGGTCCACCTTATGACAATTAAAGAAAACCCACTGATTTGTTGTTAATTTCCTATCAACTATAAATTACCTCTACGTGTATTTCGAGCCTGATACAGAGAGGTGTGCATTGGGGGTTGACTATATCTGGCGCACTGGGAGGTGTTCCCTCACGAACATGCAGCGCTCTACGTAGGCTCCCCCCCGCTTCCCCCATCTCTTCGAAGGACTTCTGGTTACATTTCCCTCATCTTATGTTCTCTGGTGCAACTGGTTTCAGGGTATGTGCGCTTCTACGGTTTTTCTGCACCGGACTAGGGGGAGCTCACCAAAAAACCAGGCTCGATGGCCTTGTAAGTTACGGATAGGGAACCAAGAAAGAAAGGCACAGCTGAATACGATCATCGGAAGAGGCTGACACCGAGTAACACATCTCAGAGAGTCAGAATGGGGACTGCGGGGGAGAGGAATTAGAACTTCGAAAGTAAGAAAAAGAAAACTGGTTTTATCTCAAAATGGGAATAAGAAGAGATGCTCTACTAGATATCTTGAGCTTGGCGAAGGGAAACGCATCGATTTGCTAAAAAAGAGGGAATATGTGAAGAGGTCTGTGGATCGAGGTCGCGAAGAAACGGAAAGAGCTCAACAGGCATTTCCCCGTTTTCAGGATAGTAGAGTAATCTAGAAGAGAAAGAGGCTTCCAATCTTGCAGTCTGTCCAAAATGATAATGGGATGTTTTAGGGGGAAGGCCATAAATAGGCGCGGAGCACTCTGTGAGGCATACGGGGGCCACGGGGGGAAAACCACTCGCATCGGAAAATGACGGGGCACAATGGAGGGATAACAGACCAGAAACTGTGAGGAAAGGATTGAGCTCGAGGGAAAAGAGCGGACTTCTGAAAAACGAGCATCCACGAACACTAACCTTCAGTTTGAGAATCCCAAGAACATACATCAGGGGTGGCTGAGGAAGTTTGTGATAATTATAAAAATGTCTTTATGAAGATATGTAGAAAATAGAACTCGCCGAAGGTATGCGAAAACATCTTGCGGGCGGAACTGAATCTGCCCGAAGTGAACTCTCGGTAAAATAACTCCAAGTCCGCATAACCAGGGGCGTCGCCAAAGTTCCCAGAAACAACGAAGCGAAAAAAAAATAGCGTGACCATGTATACCATGAACTACCTACCAAAAAATCGGGGTAGCTCCCATTGAGGGAATCATCACCTTACACAACACAAAAAAAGCAAATCGTAGATGTCATAAGGGAAGATAGTGGGGTAGGGATATAAGAGTGGGAATTTTGGTATAAGAACGCCGCTTATCGAACGTATCCCTCAGAGAAGCGCGTTGGCTGGGGGGATATACCAGCCGAAAGGGAATGAAAAAGAAACAGATGTTTCAGGAAAGGGAATGGACTTCAGGGGGTACACAGCTAGGGGGCCGATGGAGCAGCGCGGTACCGGGCAAGGTAAGAAAATGATAGAAAACGCCTCGGGCGTTTGGAAGACAGCTCAGAGATGGCAAGAGGAATGACCCAGACGGCGGACTCGTGGAAGCAAGAGACAAAGGTCAAGAGGAGTCGGACAAGAACAGCTTAGCAGGGTCGGCGAGAGAGCAGAAGTCTACTGGAATTCCAGGACCTCGAATCGAGGGGGGGGCAGGCGGGGAGGGGTGGCGGCTCGGGAGGGGTCTTCTGCTGGGGGGGAGATATTGCTGGAGAAGAAGCAACAACGGACTATAAAAGTTGCGGATCACAGTCAACTAGATATAGATGTTGTTTCGGAAGAAAAAAAAGACGAGGAAATCACGGAAATTTGGGATCTAAATTCCTATCCGGGTTGAGATCGTCCATGAGACAAATGCTGCCAGCCTGGGAGAGCAAAACGTGCTTGCAAGTAAGAAACGTTGGGTCCCACCAGCGATCGGGACGGGCTTGCTGCAAGGGGAATGAGAATAAAGGCATATCAGACTATTTGTCGGTGCCTGGAAGTTGGCGGGTCCGTATACCAGCTAGGAAGGAGGTGCGGGTGTAGAAAACACGTCGAGCAGTCCGTGAAAGATGCAATGTTAAAAAATGGAGGGGAATGAAGAATGACATCATAAGCTAACAGACCGGGACAAGGGCGCGAGAAACTGCATGGGGGGCCGGGGGGGAGAATTTCAGCGCCCGGGGGTCGGATGCAAGCCATAGTGCGGGCATCAATGTTGTGGCTAAGTAGGTCTTCTGTCCTCGAGATACGAAAACGATCAACGTCCCTGCGTTGACTACGTACAGACCTCTAATTTGTGGTTAAGCTCATATCTTAGGGAACCTTGCGGAGAAACACGTTCTATTTCTTCTCTTCCGAACCATGGGGGGGAAATCTGAGAAGCTCGCCATCGAGGGATGTCGTTGAGCACGTAACATTTCAAAAAGGTGAAAGGTATACCTCTTGAGGGGGTCGTCAGAAGGAGAAAAACGTAGAAAGACAAGAGTGGCTGATCAGTGAATGTATTATTGAAAGGGGGGGGTGGTCCGGAGACATTGGGCTGAAACTCGTGATTCAGAACCTAATTGAGACTCTAAAGAGGGAAGAGTCCGGATGGGGTCGCGATCACCGAATCTCGGGACTAAATCCGCCCCTGGCGTCGGATCGAGGATTCGTTACAAAAAAATAGGGGGTTACCTCCCCCCTTCAGCACCAGCGCGGCTGGGGAAACGTCGCCGGGCGTCGCAGGAAGTGAAAAGCACCCCTCCAGGGGGAAGCATACAACGGGGGGAACCACATCAGGTGAATTCGCAGCTCCACTCATCGCGGAGCAGTAAAAGTTCCCCATCTGGACTCAGGCCGACTGCAGCGGGTGGGGAAGCTGGTAACCTGAATGATAAAAACGGCGACTTCGACGGGATAGTCATTGCGATGGGAGAAGACACAGATGGCGGAACACACAAAGAGTCTCTGGGTCTCATCTCCAACAATCCAAAGTCCGGAAAAAAGCCGTCGGCGGAGAAACGCCGGTCTGGTAATAGCTTGCCCTACCAGCCGGGAGTACCGTCGCAAGATCCCGCAAGGCTTCGTACCGGATTCTTAGGCTTTTGCTTAGGGCTCACGGCACTGGTAATCGGTGAGATTTAAAAGAGGGGTTCTGCGGCAGCGTGCCGTCGGATACGGCTGTTTCTGTCATGGTTGGACGCTCAAAAACGAATGGCCCCCGAAGGTCCGCGGAAGGGATCGTGGGATATCACGTACAGGGAGAAAGGTCCGCGAGGGGGGGCGTTAAAGTCGATCTCAATTGCGAAACCTTCACCATAGTATTCTTGCCG
>Ga0179593_1290614_pt1 | contig 23362 bp, 25 predicted proteins | sample CZODoug2_1_08_16_FD_185931 | JGI IMG/M metagenome (GOLD analysis project Ga0179593, IMG submission 185931) | Vadose zone soil fungal communities from Angelo Coast Range Reserve, California, USA - CZODoug2_1_08_16fungal (PacBio error correction) | ecosystem: Environmental > Terrestrial > Soil >...
ACGGGGGAAAACATACCTTCCTGCTTCCGAGAACGGCTGCGGCCGGAAAAATTCACACATCGAAAGGAAGAGCGAACGCTAAAAGAGCGGAAAAGAGGTCAGACCGCAAGCAGCGCAGTGATCCAAGGAGATAGCCTCGAGCAATAATGTTGGGGGGCTGTGACACCGAAGGGGACACGGCTGAAACATGAACCGGGGGAAGGGCGTCTCGCGGATGACAATGATGAGCAGTATGAGGGGGGGCGTTTTCATACGGCCGGATACACGGGGCCGACACGATCGAAGCAAAGGATTAAACACATCCATTCGGGAGACCGGAGGGGGGGACGCTACTCATCAATGGTGTGTGTATAGATAGAAAGATTAAAATTTATGAAAGATAGAAAGGCTCCGATTGGAGGTGAGAGGCATAGGGGGGAGAGGTGTCAAATGAGGGGCCCGTAACGAGAATTGGTCTAGGGTAATAGGGGCAAAAAGTGGGGGTAAGCATCGGTGTACAGTAACGTTCGCGAAAAAAAGCGGGGGGAAGGGTTCACTAGTCACGTGGGGAAAACGGGGACACCGAAAGGAAAACACGGGGGGGAGATGTGGTGGCACAGTGTGACGTGTTAAAGGGAGGGGAATCAAATGTCAGGGGGCCGGTGACCACGCCATTGAATTAGGACAAGGAAGAGGAGTCAAACTTACAGTAGTGGGAGGAAGCGGGAAGGAGGGGGAAACGGCTGGGCGTATGGGGGACTTGAATGGGCGGATAGATGAAAGTCGGGGGGACAGAAGAAGAGAAGGAAAGAGGTTTGGGAATTGGACCGGTTGGGAAAAGTCTAAAAATACTATCGAAGGGGAGATTCTGAGGGACTACATGAAGCAAAAGCTCGGAATGTAGGCACGCAGGAAAAGGGGGCAGTCATGTGTAAAGAAAGTAAGGTCAAAATATTAACGACAAAAGAGGGAGTTGGCGGATCGCAAGGCAGTGGGTACGAAAGGAGTGACACAATTCGAAAGCGCAAGCAAAAGGCAGAATGGAAGTATGTGCAGTCGTAGCGGTAAGCTCGGAAGGGGGGGGTTGATAGGAGGAAATCAAACGTGAAAAAAATGGAAAATACATCCGTCTTGGGGGGAAGAAAGAGAGAACAACGGCGGCCGAGAAATTGGGTAAAGAAACTACAGCAAAGATGTGGAGTCGTAACCAATCATACGTCAGGCGTTCGAACAGGTCGCGGACTTCTTTAGAGACGCCGTTTGAGGGATGACATAAGAACGGGAGGAAGGTTTCGATCTCGGGGAGTCTGCAGATATATTCACACAGGGAGATTCGTGTGAGATGAAGATAGAGGGAGTTAGTCCGGGCGTGCTGGATTCGATGAAACGAGGTCAAATATGGACTGGAAGCGAACTGAAGTGCTCAACGTTACCCATCGAATAGAACGCATCTCTGCAGGGTGCCGCAGGGAACACGCAAGGGGGGGAAAAAAGCCTTATTAAGAGGAGGTTGAGCTGGCGGCAGAACGACCGGACCCAGGGTCAAGGTGGTGCTGGCGTTAAACGAGGGCCGTAGGAGGGACAAGCGGGGGGGTTTGGACGGGAGGGGACGATGGTTTAGACAACGAGGGTCTCCCGGACACTGCCCTTCAAGAAGGGGCACGCGTACGGCGACCGGTGGGCAATTGGTCTTGGGACACCCATGGGTACGTACGCCAGCCAAAAGCGAAGTAATGGTTGAACGTGTAACGAGGAGGTAGAGGGGACTAGGGGGAACGCCGATCTCGAAGAAAACAACCGGAGGAATAGAAGAGAGTCAACAGGAAGTGTCGGTGGTCGATCTACACATAGATAAACAACCGGAGCCAATTTGTTTCGAGGGGGGGGTGTCACTCTACAAGAAAAGGGCAGGGTCTGGGAGAAATGGAAGTAACGGGGTGACGGGGGGGAGGAACACGACTGCACCGCAGAAGAAATAGGAATATAACACGTAGCGAGAGTGAATGATCAAAACAATCAAGGGGAGGGAGGGTGGTCGAGACTAAGTACAGCGTGAAAAGGATCCAGGGGGATTACCACGGGGGTGGCGGGCAGAAAACAGAGGGAGGGAGAGGCGGTAGGACGGATGCACTGGGAATTTGTATTCACGGCACTTACCCTCGACATTTCTCCAATTTCGTCCAGAAAGGGAATCTGTGAGTAAACGCTTACACAAAGAAAAATAGTGTCTGTACAAGACGCGTATAATGCGGCATCACAAAAGTGGGGGGGGGTCCGGTAACCTGTGGAAGATATTCTGGACGCACGGCATTTGTCTGGGCTTGGGGGGGTCTACACTGCCAAAGTTATTCACGGTGGTCGACCGTGGGAAGACATAACAGGAAGAAGATATCCCAACCAGTGACTAGTGAGACTATATTCTTACAATATCAACATGTAGAACCATAAAAGAAGAACGGACCAAAGAGTACGAAATATGCTTGCCGGGGTAAAAAAAAGTTGGCAAACCAAACCACACGGGGCTAACCAAAGCTTAATTCGAAAAAAGATAAGAGAAAAAATAGAGACTAGGGAGAGGAGACAAAGGACGCTGCACCTTTGCGTCAAGGGGGGCGTCAACTAATGACGCAAGTAAAGCGAGTACCAACTCTCAATGGGAAAGAATGCTGCCAAGCGGAGAAAAGGTCGCGCGGGGATCTGACGAAGGAGGGACGAAGTCAACTAGCAAGACGTCTATTTTCGCGAAAAAGTCCTGTGTTGATGAGGGCCATAAGTGAAGGAAGGCAGTTCAAAACCGGGGGGGGAAGACGTCTTCTCATCAGGGGACTGGGGGGAGAATAGCGCAGAAGGGGGGGAATGGATGACATACAAGAAAGCAAGGGGGTACGACTAAAGATAGAGAAAACGCAGACGTGAACGGAAAGGTCAAGAATCCTCTCCAGGAGAAAAGGGCCGAAGGGAAGGTACCCCGTCGCAAAAGAAGTTCACTGTCACAAACCTCCAAAAAGTGTGAGGAGCAACGTCAAGGTACTGGAGACATCTGAGAAGAAGAAAACGGTCCCTAAGTTAGGGAGAAAACGTTACTTTAAAGACAGTACCTCATATTATGTCGAGGAACATACGATTCTTCTCTTGAGGATGAGAAAGCAAATAGCAAACCGCCTCTCAAAGCATTCCGTAACATGGTCATGTGATAAATCTCAAGAATAAATTAGGGAAAGGCGGAAAAAAACTCGACGTGTCTGTAGGTATGCCACATTCTTTCCCGTGCTCTGTCGCCCCACCAATCGGTATGCAGGGACGAAGGGATTTCAGATCAGACGGCGTGGGGGCTGAAGGATGAGTGAGACAATATTGAGGAAGGCGGCGGGTAGTAGAAATGCGCAGTAATGGGGCACTTTTGCAAGTAGCATACTGTCAGACGGGGGATCAGGGATGGATTGTGAAAAATGGGAGACGAAACGGTCAGCCCAAAAAGTTGTCAGACGGGATTCGGGGGTGTCAAATAGTCGCTGGTGAAGAACCGTTACATAATCTCTGGGGACTGATGGGGGGGGGGGAGGGGGGTAGTGTGAGCGGGGTGTTAATAGGGGGACTGCGCATAGGGGATGACAGGGTAATAGGTGAACGGGGTAGGTCGCGTTCTTGTGGCGCACGGGGCGAAGGGGTAAGGAGGGTGGAAAAAAGAGAGGTAGAGGCGGGAGCCTTTACCACGCCGCCGACGGTAGAGGGGTTGCAGGGAAACAAAAGCCATCAGGATAACGGACGATCTTTGGGGGGCGGGGTCACTAGAGGTTGATATGGAAGTCGGTGAAAAGTGGGTCGGTAGAAGATGTCAGGGGGGTGGACGAACATCGTATATATGAGGCCCGCAGGGAGGAGAAACAGCAGGGGAACATAAAAAAAAGAAGGGAAGGCAGCCAAACCCAAACGAGGGTAAGGGTTTTTAGGCCTTTTAAAAACTCAAATGGGAAGGAGAGAGTGGGGGGAAGGGAGAGGGGGAGGAAGGGCCGATGAATGAAAAAAGCGAAAAACCAGGAAGCTGAGAAAAGAAGGCGCAGCGCTAAGAAGGGAAAGGATAGGGAACAAACGAAGCTTATAGAGGATAAGGAAGGGGCGATTATCTCTGGAAACACAACTAGAGAAAGGAGAAAGAGGAAATAAGGGGGGGAGGCCGGTCAACTCGGAATAAAAGGAGGAGGACTACGGCGAAGTACCAAGAGGCCTCAAGGGCACTTCTTTGATAGAGGACGGGGGGGGAGGGCTTGGATGCTTTCAAAATTAGTAGGGAAACGCTTCAACTTCCGTGGAAGCATAAGAACCGAAACGTACGGTTTAAGGAAAAGGGCTCAAACCGCATGGGGGGGGGGGGATGTGGGAGGGTGGGTGGGTGGGGGTGGGGGGGGTGGGGGGGGGGGGGGTGGGGGTGTGCGGGGGGAGGGGGGGGGCAGGGGGGTTGGGGGTTCGAATACACCTCAAGGGGGGGGGGTAGGGGCTGTATGGCACCACTAAGGGGGGTCGTCGATAATGGACGAAATGGTAAGCACACTGCCAAGGCGGTGCGGGAAAAAAAAAAAGAGCGAAGAAGCTTGGACCCAGAAAAACACAAAAGTTGTAAGGACACCTGTATATAAAATAATATGGGAGGGAATACTCTAAGAAAAGAAAAAAAAAAAACAATAGCATAAACAATAAATAACAAGACAAGAAAAAAGGAGTGGTGAGGGGGGACGGGGACAACTCTTACTGGGGTAGCGAAACTGCGCCACAGGGCGTTAGGAGATAGGGGGATAGAAAATTAAAAATGAGGGCGGGGATGCGGGGGGTGTCAATAACGGCTAACTCAAGGAGAGGAGTACTCAACCGACTTTCACCGTGGATGATTTGGACAACAGGAAGGTTAAGATGCAGACAGAACGGGGGTCGTGCACCAACGACAAGTAAAGAGGGGGAAAAAGCAGAGCAAAGGGGATGAGGGGGGGGAACTATTACGTTAACAAACGAGTGATCGTGCAAAGGAAAAGGGAACCCTGGGGCATTAAACTTGGACAAGGAAGTGAATCAGGACTTACGATGCGGACACGGCTACTCTTCTGCAATATTGTGGAAAAAAAGGAGTACAGGAACCGAACAGACCAACCTGCATAATTGAGATATAGGCAGCAGAGAGAAGTGGGGCTAGCACCGAGGGGCAACCTCAAACATCGCGGGGGGGGGGGGGACCAGAGAATCCTACGTATTTTGGAGAGAGGGGCTACGGAGCCGTATGTAGTTGAGGATGAAGAAACGGGCAATTTTGGCACTCTGTCAAGGGAGGAAGACGAAAAAGGAGAGTAAAACCAGACTGCCATAGGGAAAGCGGTCGGAGTCAAGGGAAAGGGGATCGCCGAGAAGCTAATCAGGCATATGGGGTGAGTCAGAATCGTCTCGGAGAAGACCACAATGGGTGGGGAGGGGGGGGAAGTTTCTAACTCTTGTAGAGGTACTTAAGAAGGGGGGACAGGAGCTCCTCTCTGAAGGAGAAGGAGAAATGACTTGCACTTCGGGGGGAGGAGGGGAGGTCCGGGGGCGGTGATCACATTGGAGGAGCACACGGCGGCGGGGTAGAGGCTTTTAGACAAGGGTGACTGGAGCAGGACGAGAAGAGGCGATTCTTCTGTAGACACAACAGAAGGGATCATGCGTCGAGTGAATTTGATAATCTCGAACAGTTAAGAGGACCCGCACCAGCTCCAGCGGTAGATCAAGGGTAGGGGTTCTGAAAGGAAGGTAGTCGTGTATCGCTCGGGTTAGGATAGGGGGAGAGTCTTAAGGGGTGGGGGGGGGCCCATGGGGACTCAAACTGGGGGGGGAACTGTGGTGGGAAAGGCGCTTAGAGCGACTGGCCGGGGAAAGAAAGGTAAGGGACGGACTCGCAAAAAAAGGTAGGGGGATAGGGGGGGAAGGAGGAAAACGCTCGTGGGGGGGGGGGACGGAGCCTTATGAGCTTTACATACATTGATAGAGTCAAACTCCTGGGGGTGGCACTGTGTGGATAGAAGCGGAAGGGGCATCAGGTTATTTGGAGAATAGACGAGGGTAAGTCGTCGTCGAATACGCAACCTAACCCACTATTTGTTAGAGGGGGCAAGACAAGGTCTGTCTTCTCAGGAAGCGGCTAGGGAGGACCAACACGGTCTACCAATGGGGATAATCAATTTACAAAGTCTCCTGCAGGAGGGGGGAGACTCTTTCGAAGGATCGATGAGGACTGCAGGTGTAGTTGGGGGGGGGGATTAATGTCGGAAAGCAAAAAAGAAGGAAAAACTCTAATTGGGAGAGAGTAAAAAGGCATAGAAAGCCTCTTTCTGTTCTGAAAGAACTGACTTCCACTACAAGGGTGGAGCGTACGGTGATTAAGACGCCCAACAGCAAAAAACTCTGGGGATGGAAGGACAATAAAGCTTTAACGGTGTGGGGGGGGGGGGGGGGAGTGGGGGGATTAGTGGGAAAAAAAAACAGAAAAAGTGGTCGCACTTCAGGAGGGGAATCAGCGGACGGAAAAGAGAACCAGGGGTGAGATGGGAAGGGGGCCACCGGAACCTGGAAGTTGTGTCTCCTGGTGGGAGGATGGGATAATGTGTCCGAACGAAGTGGTATAAGGAGAGCTCTATTAATAAAAAGGGATTGAGGAGAATAAGAAAAAAAGGACATCGTCTTACCAAAGGGGGGGGGGAGGGGAGAACGGGAATGGATAGAACCGAAGCAAAGGGAAAGAAACTAGTGGGGATCTAGTCGGTCGGCAGAACATTTCAAACGCGGACCTCAGGGGAGGAAAAAATCATTAGGGGGTGAGAAAGACCGGGGTGGGGAGAAAGAACTTAGCAATCAATCAAACCTTTAAGCTCAGGGTATTTGAGGGGGGAGCAGCTTTCAGTGCAGGGGGAATTGGGTCGGCCAAAGGCAGGAGGATACAGTCTCGGAATCATTCTTAAGAGTAAAGAGAGTTGAAGGGGCACGTGAGGACAAGGACTAGGGACTAAAGGAGGGAGCTGAGAAAAGGAATAGAAAGACAGAAATAGATGGCGAGCGGGTATCAGAAGGGGGAAAGAACAAAAGAACGTGAAAGAACGGGATAGTCGACCGTTTTGACACAGAAACAGGTAGGGAATAAGGAGAATACGATCTAGTCTATCCTAACGAACGAGGAGGAATCGGGGAACAAACACGTGGGTCGAGTATACGAGATCAGAGGGCTACCGGCGTTTATGCGAATACTAAATACCAAGCGGGCTTGAAGGTGAAAGTCGTGCCAAACAAAACCGGTGATAAAGGAAACATCCCACACGGTAGCTCACAGGGGTGCTGGGGAGCAAAAACGAGAGAGAATCGAGAAGTGCCAAGTTGATACGGGTGGGGGGAAAAAACTGGAATAGGGATAAAATACGCGGAGGAAGGTGGGTCCGAGGATGGACGTAAACGAAAAAAAGCAAGTGAAAAACGGGCGGAAAAAGTGGGGGGTCAAGAACAAAAGGCAAAGGCGCCGATGGAGAGAGCTACGAATATAGTGCACAGGAGCAATTACCATGGTGGCGCCGGAGAATAGACGGACGTGGGGGGCAGTGCTGAAGAGGGGGGGAAAAAAACAGCTTCAAAGCAAGCTGGTGGTGGTGGGCGGGGGGGGGACCACACAGGGGGTACGGTGGCTGGGGTGGGGTGGGTGGTGTTCGCGGTGGTGTTGGGGGGGGCAGAGGGGGCTGGCCTGTAAAAAACAGAAGGGTTGTCGGTTTGTTTAGAGGGTGGCAGGGGGGGGAAATTGAAAAAAAAGCTAAATACCAATTAAAACGCTGTGCGTATAGGGTGGGGGGGGGTCCGACAAAAAATCTTCAAAATGGGCACAGATACGGAGAAATACACGGAGATTAGTAGTATTGACTTGAGGGATAAAATCACTCCGTGCCCTACAGATGGGAGGGGCATCAAAAGAGGGGGGCAAGTAACACATGTGGTAGGACAGAAGGATTGAACCGGTATGATTGAGAATCAGTGCCTTGATAGAAATGAATTCGCGCATAATGGGGTCCTCGTAGGTAGAGGGGAAAAACGGGTCAAAAAGGGCCAACAGGGAAGAAACTTGGGGGGAACACGGGGTGGCCATCGATAATTGAGGGGCTTATAGAAAAAAAAAATTAGACAGCTCAGGGGATGGGAGGGGTACTCAAAATAGGTTTCCCTACTCACGACTAGAAAATCTCGGCGTACGGTGGATGGGTCTCGTACGGATGGAATAACCGGCGGAGGCAGAAGAAAGCTGGGGGAAACATAAAGAATAGGCGGAGGAGCACAGCAGAAAAAGAAACTTCAAAGCGAAGCTAACGGACTGATAAAAACAAAGGAGGGGGTCAGAAAAGAGATGCCTAAGAAACGACGTTTGAGTAAACAATGACAGGAAGGAGTGGGCCCAATTGGAGATCAAATAGGGAGGGGTGAATGACAAGTGCCGAGTAACGGTGTTAAAATGATTGTGAAAAGAAGAAGAGTGGGGGGGTGGGGGACAGGGGGAGGGGAAGCACATGACGAAGGTCGGGTAGTCGGTCAATGGTAGGATGCGCTAAAGGAGGGACCTGCGACTAGGGAGGGGTGGGAAAACGCGAATACGGTTACATCACCAAAAAAATGGGGTGACAGCGGCTCTCCTCGTTGTCTAACCAGGCAAGAGTGGAGGAAAAGCAGGTAAAGGGTAAGGCAGAAAGACGAGGACCAGTGTAGGGGGAGGGTCAGGTGGTTAAGAGGTGTTCGAACGGTAATGAAGCAAAAGGGGTGAAAAAAGCGTGAGGGTATTGGCAGCGGGGTTAGCTCGGGGAAAGGAAGAAAAGCAGGATTAGGGCGGGAGAATGTCGTAAAGCGCAACATAGGGGTCAACAAAGGCTAAGATCAATGGACAGGGGGGGGTTGCAAGAAGGCACGAGCGAACTTGAAGGAGGTCAAGGTGGGAATTAATAGGTGGTGAGGTCTGTAGGGGAAAAAGTTTTGGGGGGTACGGGAGAAAAAGAGTCGGGTGGTAGGAGGGACGTGAGGAAATGTAAAGTAGGATAGGGAGGAAAACGAATCGATTAGCAGGGCAACGAGGAATTCAAAATGTCAAGAAAACCATGGATGAGGAGGGGGGGGGAGAAGGTTCCGTAGTGTGTAGGGAGGAGGTATGATGTGCGTTCACAAGGGGGCGAAGAGGGGAGAGGTGCGACACGGGAAGGGAACGATAGAAAGCTATAAACTGGGGGGAACAGGAAGGGAAGAGAAGGGTAGGAGAGGTCCTTTCGGTTGAGAAGAAGGGAAAGATAAGAACAAAATCTTCGGGTCTTATTATCAAGGGTCTGTCGTCGACAGGGGCAAAAGAGCTCACTCAAACAAGGGGAAGGGTTGGGAAGAGAGGGGAGCGAGGATGATGCCATCCGTAGACAATAGGAGGAGAAAGAGATCCAAACGTCCAAGAGAGGGGGCTGCTGAGAAGAGGCAAGGCGAACGGCAGCGATCGTGGAGGAGGGGGTGAGATTTGACTAAGGGGAAAAGAAACACGCTGAAGGGGGGGCCATAAATATAATGAAGCCGTGCGACGACCGGGAAATTTAATACTAAAAAACACCCAGGGCGGGGAGGGCGGAATAACTCAGTCTTTTGTTCGGGGGGAGGGAAGGTCTCAAGAACGGGATCGATTCAACACGAGCGAAAAAAAACTCGGAAAGAACCCCTAACGTGGAACAAATTCCCTCCAATAGCTGTGAAAATCAGCGATCTGAGGGACTACAGAGGCGCGGTAAAACGTAAGAGGGGACAAGTTCAGTGCGCCTATTGACAGGGATTAAGGGGATACGATAAGGGGGAAAAAAGTGTGGGGAATGAAAGTCCTTAAAGCTCAAAAAATAACCGCTCAACGAAGAAAGAAAGGTGTACTGCTAGGCGTGCTAAAAAAGGGAGGGGCGACGCGGGAGACCAATGTACACGAAAGGGGGGGGAAAGAATAACTGCGAGGAGGATTAAAGATATTAACGCGTGAATGGCTAACGCGGTTGAAAAAGAGAATAAGGAGAAACCCGGGTTTTCGAATGAGAAGTCCGGGAAAACTGACTGAAAAGACGACCGAGGGATAGCCTAGGGCAGTACACATAATGAAGAAGGAAAGAGAGTCTCAACTAGTAATGGAGTTAAAAGGACGGAACACCTAAAGGATAAAGGCGACACGAAACCGCACCCCATATGAGTGAAACGACGAGACCTGGATAGGGGTGACTCAAGAAAACGTCTACTTTGTGGGAAGCGGGGGGGGGGCTAGTGACAAATGAGCGGGGAATTGGAATCGGGCGCAAGGGGGGAGATGGGAGGAGGACTCTGGAAGAGAATTCTGGGATGGCATCGGAAAGTTACTCATACCACGAAGGTAAACGGGAAAGTCGAACACGGACGCAATTGTCAGGGGAGAGAGATAGTCCGCCTCTAAGAAGGACGAGTGTTTTTGGAATCCAAAACGAAGAGGGGCTTGAAAAAAAGAAACATTTGCCGGACGGTCCTGAGTTGTACCGGCCTGAGAAGAAAAAAAAAAAAGAGACCAATTCTCCAGGATGCGCTGAAGGGGAAGTTGGGGGAAGGGGAGGGATCAGAAGTGTGACGGTGAGAAATGAGCTAGGTGAGGGGTCCAGGTCCAAGGGACCCTAGTGGATCACAACGGGAACGTCGGAGGGGGACGGGGGGAAATGGTGGCGAAGAGAGACTCGCGAAAAAACGTGGAATGGCAAGGAAGGTGGGTGAACCTGGCAAGGCAAATGAAAAAAGGGCTGCCGGGAGGGAAAACCGGTGCAAATAACGGATGGAAGACTTGAACGAAAGGACGAGAAAGGGGTGGGAGATATAGGGGAGTCGAGTGGACGGGGGATTCCAATGGCATTTGGGGGGGGGAGCAGGCGGATAGTAAAAGAAGTAAAAACATGACGATAGGAAGCCGGGAGGGAGGGCAGCGTAGGGGGGCATAGACAGGAAGGAGACTCGTTTGTGGTGCCGCAGGGGGGAGAGAGTTAATTGGGGTATTGCACTCCCGCATCACCTAGGTTGTGTCGGGGTAGATTGTGGGCCGCAATAAGCGGATAATAAAGCAGCCTCTTCCGTACGGCCGGTCCATCTTGTGAATCGTTTACTAAGGGGAAGACAGTGTGTCACATGGTTCTTAATGGGACATAAGGTTAGCTACTACAGATCTCACTCCGGGGGATGGCGCTTCATTCACTCACGGTGAAACTTTCGACCCGATCTGGAAGGTCACTGGTCAAGATCAGGTCAACTGGGTCCTGCAGGAGCGCGTGGGGAAACGAGGAGTCTACAGGGGCTTGCGATGGCTTTTGGAGTCGATTAATGAATCGAGAGAGCTAAACTTTCCGTCACACAGAGGGACCCGGGGATAAGCGTAGTTAAAAAAAAGTGACCATACGGTTGGTAACTAAGAATGACTGGGATGCATGAAGGGGAGGGCCAGGAAACGTAACCCAAAACGTGAGTGAAGTGATGAATGTGAAGGTACCAGCCGCAGAGCTGGACAAGATTTGGATGGTGGGAGGGCTCTGGGGAATGAGCCATCAAAAAAGACCGTCACCAACAGTGTAAGGTCCTCGTGTCCGGGGAAAATGGTCGTGGCAGATGGGGGTGAAAAACTGATTGAAAGAGGGGCAGAAGGGGGGGGATCGTACGCGCCGGACCGTCACTCAAGTTTGGCACTATCAACAGGATCCTCAAAAAAGAGGGAGGGAAAACAGAGGAGGGGCAGTACAAAGGAGGGGGAAGAGGAGGCAAATACTACTCACAAGGGGAAGCAAAAGGAATAGTTTTGGGACAGTGCTACACCCTATCGAGTCAGAGGAAAAAGAAGGGGCTTACGGGGGGGAAACAACACAGGGGGGGCGGAAGAACACCATACAGAAGAAGAAAATGTTCTAGAGCGATTAGGGAAGGAGCGTAGGGTGATCTGCGGAGAGCCCAAGGGGAAAGATTAATAAAAGATTCGGAAGAAGGGCTGATACGGAGTTCCGAGGAAGAGTAAAAGGGCGGGTTCGGGAAGCCCGGGGGGAGAGAGAGTAATGCAAGACAATCGAACTGCCACTCATAGGAAGAATATCTCATACAGGGGAAAGAAGAAAGGACCTGGGTATCTTCTCTGAAGAGCTGGCGAAAAAGTGAGCAACGGCTGATGGAATCAAACTGACGGAGAGGACGGGTAAATAGCTCAGGACATCGGAACATCTTGAGTACCGAAAAGAAACAATAAGAGAAGTACAGAAGCGGCAATTTGCCGGAATCTCGGGGTAAACCAAAACACAAGTGGACTATATCACTGCACCAGTCGTGAAAAGACAGTCAAAGGAGAATCAGTCTACTCAGGAAATAATTTAGAGTACGGCCGATGAAATTCTTCGGACTTTGGAATTCCAGAAACAGACAGGAGGAAAGCACTTACAACATTGCAATCAGAACAACACACAGGCGGGAGGATTAGAAGGAAAAAGTATTAGAGCTGGGGGAAGCCTCTACTTGAAAGTGGGCCGCGCAAAGAGCGTGTTTGAGAAGGGCCTAACAAGTCACTCGCAAGCGACAGGCAAAGAAAAAAAAAAAAAGAAACAAAAAAAAAATAAAAAAGACAACAAAAACAAAAAAAAAAAAAAAAAAAAAAAAAAACAACAAAGCACAAAAAATCAAACAAAAACCAAAAGACTAACCAACCCAAAAAAAAAAAAAAAAAAAAAAAAAACAACAAACCAACCCCCAAAAATAAAAAAAATTGGGAAAACAAAAACGGGTACAAAAAAAAAAAAAAAAAAAATAAAAAAAAAAAAAAAAAAAATAATCGGCTCAGAGTCCTCTCTCACCTTCTCACGAATAAGACCTACGGAGGAAGAACTATTTGGGGCCAGAATAGAAGCAAGGATGAGACGAGCCGGCTAAACTCAAAAATCATCTCCTTGCTAACGGAAGAGATAATGCAGGACAATTTGAAACATGGTAAGTTAAAGGGTCCCCAATAGCAAAAAAAAACACAAAAGTTTGGGTGGTCTCCGGGGGGAGCGGAGATAAAGCAAACCTTTCCTAGATTAGCTATAGGAACGGACGAAGACCTACTTGTCAGGTAGGGTTGGGGGGGGGGCCCTACGCACATTTTAAACAAAAAGAAGTGAATGCATCCGATGAAAGGAAAAAAAAGACCCTGAGGGGCATGCGAAAGAACGAACCAAAGAGATCCTGAGAGGGACCTCGATAAAAGAAGTGAAAATATAGATTCACAAAGGGCGTATGGAGTTGTGTAGGCGTACACCGGATTTTAGAGAGTTCAAAATCAAGAAAAGCGGCCGGAGAGGAAGGGATCTCATTGGAGAAGGGCGTTGTGGGGCTAACTCCTCAAACAATGACGAGTGGTCAAAGGGGGGGTAACCGAAAAAGTACTGAGGTGTCGGAGGGGGTAAAAGAAGGCCAGGTGAATGCACACCAACAGTTTCTAAGGAGGTCGCAGGTGGGATGAATCAGCAGGCACCGATAGTGAAAGCTAACGGAAGGTTCAATGGGGCCCCCGGGGCAGGGGGGGGGTCTTTGGTTAGAAAGGAGGATCAGGGTCGTTTAGTGTAGGTCCCACTTCGTGCTGATTTGCTGACCTTTTATGCGGGCTTGGCTTGAAAAATGGGTAAAGAGCGGAGCCTGGGTCAATGAAACCCGAAAGGTCCTGTTACTAATACTAGCAAGATTGCAGGGGGAAGAAGAAAATTAGTGCTCTATGGGGGAGGGCAGTTCGTGTGTTCCGGGGGAAGGGATGCATACGGAGGGTGTAGACAGGGGGGTTATACAGAAGGCGTATAAGATATAGAAAATAAAAAAAGTGAACCTTACAGAACAACCATAGTAGGTAAAGGTGAGAGGGGGTTCCCGTAGTATTGAGGGAAAGATGAGAGCAGCGAAGCTGGGGATGAGTTTCAATCGTATGAAAGAGTAAAGAAGCCGCTTAAAAGAAGGGCAGACGCACGGAAACACCGTACTTGGCCGGGGGGGGATAGAAGAAGAAGAATCAATGAGTAGCTATGAAGGGGCCAAATACGAATCAAAGAGAATAAAAAACAAACGGAAGGAGTAAAATCGTCGCGGGGAGAGGCTGATCATCAGCCGGAGTGAGCGGGAACTCTAAATTCCAGGGCATCAAAGCTGGAGAAAGGAACTGGGGAGGAAGAGCTTCACGGGAGTAGGGCGGGTTTGAGAGGAAATAATCACTCCGTTGGACGAGATCCGAAAGATAAGAGCGGAGAAAAAGAAGAATCACAGAAGTGGGGGCTGTTCTTCATGGGACCAGTCAGCTGGTTTATCGTCAGGAAGAAAAGAAGGGTCAGGCAGGCAGGTAGCAGAAGGGACTCTAAAGCGGGGAAAAAAGACGAGCGACAACTCAACACTTCCGTGGCCTAAACAACGCCTCAAAATCTGGAGGGAAAGGAGGGGCGGTGAGGGACTCAGACTGGCTTTCTAAACACATCTCCCGCTTCGGCGGAGGCACACAGGGAGAGAACTTACAATAGGGGCATGACATAACCAAAAAAAAAACTCGATGTACAAGAGAAGGGAGGAAAAGAGGGGTCTATACTGATGGAGTTTAGACGAAGGGCGATCAGACGCTTCACAAACAACCAAAAAGGACGTAAAATACAAAAAGGACCAGGAGAAGCAAATGGAGGGGGGAGGGGGATGGTACCAAGCAATTACTTGGGGATAGACCAAAAAAAGGGAGAAAATATCTACGACTACGACGGGGGCATAAGAAATCGGGGGGAAAAATGCTGACAACATGCGATAAACCAAGGGGGGGGTAGAGAACGAAGGAGGGAAAGAAGCGGGAATGCGTGGAAAGGATTGAACAGGGCCTCCTCAAGTCTGCGACGCTAGTAAAAACGCAACTCCGATGATGAAAGGGGGAAAAAAAAAACGGAACAAGGGGAACGGGCCATTACATGAAAAAAACGAGTTTTGAAATACGCTATTCAACACTGACTTTAGGGGGAGGATCGGGTACGGGATTAGATGGGTGGTCGGGGGAATAGCAGCGGTCATGGGGACTTTACTGGGGTTCTTGTTTGCGCCGGGCGGGGGAAGGAGCGCTCACGGGGAAAAAACCAAATTGGCGTTGGGGATACAGAGGAAAAACACTCACGACACGGACCTTAAAAGCAGTTGGGAGAGAAAAACATCACTCGATAGGCGAACAATAAAGTGTGTTTCTGGTGGTAAACGGTGGGATACAGTTGTCCAACGGGGACCAGGATTCTGACCGTGACGAAGACGTAGGCTTATAAAAACTGAGCACGAGGGGCTTCGCCTTGGGAGTTAGAAACTGGGCCAGAAGAGGTAGGAGGGGGTCAGTACGTTGTAGTCGGAAGCGAGTCAGTCGTATGCAGGGGAGGGATTCACTGGTTCCTCAGGTGAAATGAAGGGAAGTCAACGAAAAAGGAGATGGCGCGAACCGGTCTATACGGCAGGAGATACTGACGGAGGGTAGGGAAACAGTCCGCGGACAATTACATGAAAATTTTCCATGGTCGTGGGTAAGAATCCTGCAGTTAAATGATAAAAGTACTAAAGAAAGTGAAGCGAAGTGATAAAAAAGAATTAGGGGATATCGAGCGATGTCCAATCAGGGGTTTGGGGAAGAAAGAGGAGAGAAGGGGGGGTATGGGGAACTACATAAGGACACGTTTCGTTTGCTGTGAAAGGAAAAAAGGGGGCAATAAAAGGCAAGGGAAGAGGATGGGCTGAGATAAGGAAGGTCCGGAGGGAGCAAAGATTGGGTGCGACAGGGAGCAACCATATTTATGGATATACAGAAGCCTGGCACGTTGCTGTACGCAGAATGTAGAAGTCGACCATAGGAGGTGGACGGTCCTGGGGAAAGTACGGTGTAAGGACACTAAGGGAATGAAAAGAATGTGTGAGAGAGTGGTCAAATTCCCTCGGAGGGGTGCGTGCGGGGGTAGGGGATTAGGTACTGAGGGAGGTTTCAATAAAAACTCGGGAAGAAAAAAAAAGAGACAGTAATAGTTAACAACATATAGGACCGAATTGCGGGTCAGTTACCGAAAGGGGGGCCGGCCGGCCTTTTAGCAGAAGGGGAATGTGGTCGAGCTAGAATTAGGGCCCAACAAGCGAAAAAAACATAGCCCGCGAAAGACTTTGATCTAAAGAAGACAGCGGTCTTGAAAGGGGGTGGGATGAAAAATGGGAGTCTGAGGGGGGGGCAAGTCGACAGTAAAAAATTTCATGGAAAGGGTAAAAAGAAAGCGTCCGACCCAGGGGACAGGGTAGGTATTTGGGACTATCTAGGGTGGGGGGGGTGTCTTAACAAAAGAAGAGAGGGGGAAAAAGGTCCGGTGTTGGGACGTCTTAGCTCATGGCACAAGGTATGAAAACCAAACATGTTCGTTCCACAGCAAAAGATATCTCCAAACAAAAAGGAGGAGTAGGAAGGAAGGGTCTACCAAGGGAGTTAAGATAAGAGGCAACTACAAGAATACAAAAAAGGAGAAAAAGTAGAGGTTTTGTCAACATTGCCAAGAGGGGAGACCTAGGGGAGGACGCTAACAAAGGTTGTGAAGGGGCGATGGCTCCTCAGACCAAGTAATAAACAGTTCAAAGCTCGAGGATGGTGACGTGAAGAGAATGTTGAGTGCGTTGTGAGAAAAACTCAACAAATGTGAACGACACACCCCAAAAGCACAGATGAGAGAATCAGGGTCTTAGGGGGAAGGGGAATTCGGGTGAGGGGGAGAAAGAAATAGGAAAGGTCAAGTTAGTGACAAGGATCAATAAGGTAACCTAATAGGGGACCAAATACCTCGGGACAAGCAACAATCGATATCTCGGGTCAAGAGAAGAAAGTATCTCCTAAAGGTCAGATATGGGGGGGGTAGAAAGGAACAAACGGTCCTGCTGATGGCCGAGTCAAAACAGGAGAAGAATAATCTATATTGGTTCGAACCGAGGATAAAAGGGAACCCTAGAGAAAACTGAAGGGAGACTTCGGTGGGCGAAAATGAATATCAAAAAAGCGCGTCCGATCAGGAAAAAGGAGAATCAGAAAAAATATAAGGGGTTCCCTAACTGGGGAGAAAGGAAGGACCGATATGAAAACCAAACTTGCGGAGGAAACCAAAATGGGACCAAATGACCAGTGATCCGAAAGGCAAAAATCGCGTGTGTAAGAGGGAGTCTCCTAGACAAACAGCGAGCACAAAAAAAAATATGCACCGCTACTCAACTACAGCACACAATCACATACATACAAGAAAAAACACCGCCCACCGTCGTTTATAACCCCACCCTGAGATGGAAAAAGGAAAGAGGGGAAAAGGAAAAAAGCAGGGGCACAAAGGGGCGGAAAGAGGAAGTACTGGCGGCTAGAGGGACAGTGAAAACTACGACGATGGGGGGATCCAGAAATGGGGTCGAACCTCGACTACGAAGAGGGAACGTACTGCCTGGAGGGTAAGACCATCGCACTAGGAAGGACAGATGGAAGAATGCCGTATTCCGGGTTAGGTCGTAGAAAATGACTTATCACAGTCCCACCATCGGAAAACACGTGTTGGGTGGTAGGAGTAGACGAGGGGGCGCTCTAGACGGGGAAACAACCCGGTTGCCTGCTACGATTAGGCACTGCCTCCTGACCGCCAACGATGCTGGGGGGGGAAAGAACGCAGGGGACGGCGGAACAGAACTCAAGAGTTCCGACCCGCCTGCTTAAGCGAATCCAACAGACGCAGTAAGCCACACGAGCAAATGAGAAGTGGTCTGGGAACCTACTTTGAGGGCGCCCCGCTTCGGGTCGCGAGGGGGTCTATCTTCTGCAGGGGGGGGGACTCGAAGTGGGCCGGGACTTTTCGACGACTGACAAGACGCTGGCAAGGGGGAGTAAAAAACTTTCCAGAGGACCTGTCGGTGAATTATGCCGAAGTGGGAAACACATGCACACAGGGGTCGGCGGCTTGCGCGTTCAGAGCAGAGGGGCGTCGATCCGTGAAAACTGGTGATGGGACACCGGGCGTCTGGGAGGGGGCGTGGGGTGGTCAAGGTAAAGCGGTCGGGAAAAGTGTAGGGTACCACCGCGGATTCAGTGCGCCGTGAGTTAGAGGGGCTTACTGCAGCCAAGGTCTCGATGTAGGGAAGGGAACCGCGAAGATAGGAGGGGAGTTCTGGCGGCGGAGAGGTTGCCCGAATAGGGGGATATTCACCTATGTGAAGTGGGGAGGGGTAGTGGGAACTGAGGGTGGGATGACATCTGGTGAAAATCTCGGGGGAAGGGAAAAACTCCAGCGGATAAAGCTCGACGATACCACATCGAGTGAAAGGGGCCAGACAGGCCAGAAAAGGGAATCGGAAAAGGGGTCTGTTAAAGTAGTACTTGCTTAGGAGGCGACGGAGAGGGATGAGGCCGCGTGATAGGAGACATACGTGAGCGTAAAGCGCCGTGAGAGTACTCGTGGATGAGCGGGACTTTCCTATCGTAGCAGACGAAGATGAGGGATAACTGGGAAAGGCAGAAGATAGAGATCGCAAACACCAACGTATTATAGAAAGGAGCGCACCAAGTCTCGACAGAGGAGGGGAGGATCGATAGGGAAAGGGAAGTACTGAACAGGGATGCCGCTGCACAGACGAATCTTCCGGATGAGGAGGTCTGCTCGCCGGGGGAGATCAATCTCAAGGAGGTGATCTCTAACGTCCATAAAACGAGCACTCGAGAAAAAAAAATAACGAGAGTGTTATAGGAAAGGAAATCTCGGGGTGAAGGGGGGAGAGAAATCAATTAAAAAGACAACCGAATAGGGCACGCCAACTTACATGTGGGATATGTGACCCCCTTGAAGAATGGAGTGTACTCAAGACGGATAGGAGAGAAGCTAGGTAACGCACGGACTTAGGATGGGGAGGAGATACATTAAAACTCTAGCGGGGGGGGGGGGAGGTCCAGACGAAAAGAAATCACGAAAACACTTGTGGAAATGCGGAGACTTCAAAAAGGAGTCAAGAAGCTATTTAAAAAAGACCCCGGAGACTGTCATCTCCATCTAGCTATGACAAAAAAAATAGAACTTAAAAAGATAATCTAAAGAAATAAAAATAAAAAGAAAAAAAAAAACAACTTAATACAAACTAAAGTAGAAGCAAAAAAGAAAACTCAAAAAGACAGAAGGCACCTACAAAGAATCTCAAAAAAAAAAGAAAGAGGAAAAAAACATACAACAGAAAAGAAAAAAAGAGAAGAATAGAAAAAAGATAACAATACAAAATAAAAGAAAAGAAAGAAAAAAAAATAAACAACAAAAAATAGAAAAAAAATCTAAAACTGGAAAGAGACAGGAAAAGAAAGATAGAAAATAAAACAGTGAAAACACTAGAAAAGTACCATGAGTGAAAGGAAAAAAAATACAAGACAGACGCAAAAATAAAAAACAGTTATAAAAAACAAGACCTTAAAAAAAGTAAGAGAAAAAAAACCCAAAAAAACGAAAAAAAAAAAACAAAAAGAAAAAGAAACCCAACAAAACGTACAGACCTACAAAAGAAAACCCAAAAAAAGCCACAACAAATCGCGCAACACAAAAACAAGACAACGGAGAACCCCCCCTCCAACCCCAACCCACCCTCTCACACCGCAAAACCAAAACACCCAACAACAAAAACCAAACACAAAAAAAGAAAAAAATAAACATAAAGCCAAAAAAAAAAAAAAAAGAAGAGGAAAACTCGGACAAAGTACGGACCGAAAGACTCTTTACCCTAACGAGGAAAGGAGGGAAATGTGTTGAAGAAAAAACCGTGCACGGCTACACTCTACAAAGGTGCAAGGTCCGCGGAAATGCTACGCTTAAAAGGGATGCTTTTCGTGACCGACACATAATATCACTCTAAAAACAAGTCAAAGATGATGGAAAACTCGATCACCCGAGAGGTGGGAAACAAGTGAAGTAGAGGTTTTGCGGCTCTTCAATACTACGGTAGTTTGAGAGCGGAGTTCGATACCGGGGGGGTCTCAAGGGATTACGCAGGCGGGGAAAGTGTGAAAATCAACGCTAGGGAGGAAGTTGCAGACCTGAAGAGTCAAGTCCAAAACCAAAAGGATGGGTTCGAGTAGGGAAGAGTCCTCAAAAAATAACGCAAGGGAGGGTGCGAAGCAGCGACGGCTTCGGCTTGAAGAAACACTTGGCGAATGGGTATAAAGGGACGTAGGGAGGGCATGTAATGCGAAGTTTACATTCGAAGAGCGGCGGAAGAAGCCGACTTTCAAAGGGGGCGTCGTCAGGATAGGAGTACAGTACAATGTCGTGGGATGCAGAATTGAGGGGAGGGGACTGTGGGGACGGTGGAGCCAATTCGCCTCGAGATTTCCGAGGGGTGGGTCGCGTAGGAGAAAGTTAGGCCTCAAAAAAAAGTGATATCCTGAAGGGGCGACAGGACCAGTCGTAATCGTCGAAATACGCTCGAAAAGGTGCGCTTTACCGGAAATTGTCTGGGATCCTGCGGATAATCGGAAGCGGAAGGGAGGAAGTCGCGGACCGTCTCATCGGTGGGAAATCGGGGGGTCGCCATACATATTTTGCGAAAAACTGAGATCGAAAAGGGCTGATGGGTGACGCGGGGACGGGTGGTGCGGGGACAATACGGGGACCGGACAAGCCAAGGGGATTTAAGTTGCCTTCTTTCAAAGGACCCCCCACTCTCGATCATACAGACCGGCAAGGGGGATTAGTAGTCTGTTAAGTCCAACATGTCGCACTCAGAAAAAGTTGGGTAGGTAAAGGGAATAGCGATCTCAAGGGGCAGGCCGTAGCTCTGGACCTACCGGGAATGAGCTAGGGAAGCAGCTGGTTCGAATCAATGTAAAAATGGGTAGGGGAAATAGTGCAAATCCTGGAGGATTAAAGGGTCATGAGAAGAGATGAGCTATGGGGAGTCGGGGGTGGTTCACCGAGAAGAAATTTCATGGATGGCGCTTTGTGTAAAATCTATTGAAAACACCGGAATACAGGACAGTGGAAGGCACGACGGAACGGTGAAAAACTCGGGGAAATCGGGGTAAAAGGCCGGATATACCATTGTGACACATTAGATTGAATTGGTGAGTGCAGTCAGACCCTGAGAACCTCGGTAGTAATGCTTTCCCCATCTCTCAAATGGACATAGGCAGGTGAACGTGAATGAAAAAATTTGGGAGGTGTAGGTGGGAGCCAAGTAACTACGAAACCAAAGGATTCGGGGAACGGTAAGAGAGAGTCTTGGAATGGATGTCACAACGGGCTTAATGGTACTAACCAACGGAAAGAGGTTTGATACGGTCCCGGGGTAACTGGTAGGTCCATGCACCACGGGTCGACGAAATCCAACGAGACGGTCATTGAAAAAAAAGGTGAAGAGGGAGAAGAAAAAGTAGGAAGGGTGTCAATGGAGTTAGTGTCATACGGGAAGAACCAAAACTCAAATTGGGACGCCAAGGAATAAAGGAGCAGTTAAAACATCTCCTAGTAGGACGGGTGAGAAAAAAAAATAGAGAGGATTGCAAGAAAAGGTGTTAGCAGTTACAGAAGGTCAGTGAACCTAACAGGAGAAACCGTTAAAGGGGAAGGGGGGGGGGGGTGAAGGAGAGACAGAGTGCGAGTTGAAAGTATAAAAGGAAGCGTGGAACTAGGGAAAAAGGGAGCAAGGGGATAGGGGAAGAAAGTAAAAGTGCAGGTGCGATAACAGGAAGGAGTCGATCCTAAATAGACTAAAAGACCTAAGAAGAAAGCGCGATCTATCGGGGCAAATAAGCAAGCACGGAAGAGAAAGGATTCAGGAACACACCGTCTAACGGCTGATACAGATCGGCGACTAAGGATACGAAAAGGGGGGCTATGGGACCTGGACAAAAGGGGCAGTAGGAAACTTAGGGAATAAAGAATCGGGCTTGCAGAAGGATCTTTGCACAAAAACGCGGTACGGGTCAGCACCACGGGTACTGAGAAAGGGAAACAAACTAAAAGGCGACAGGGATAAAAATAAGTGAAAGAAAAAAGAAAGTTGAGTACGGACCGCCCGATCTCAAAGAAAGGCAGTATAACAAAATGGAATAGAAAGAGTCTGGGGAGAGGAGTAGGAGTATCGTATGACCCGGGGATCATGTACAATAGCAGTTGGGGGGAGGGGGGCAACAGGCACTACGCAACTTGCCAAGCAAGGCGCGGAATCGAGGGAAATATTCAAAGGAGGGAAAACTGAGACAATCCGCCTCCGGAAGGGGTGAGGAAAGACTGTGACTAACTATGGCCACCGGACGTGCGTCCAGGGCTTCTAGAGAAAAAAGGCGGTGAGCGCAGACTCGGGCAAGTGAGGGGAGCAAATACTTGAATAGTGGGACACCGACACGGGGTGGAGGTCGCCGGGGAGTGAGACGGCGTTGCTGCGACAGAACTGCCGTTGCCCGAGCTTCTGAGGCTAGTCGTGCGAAACTCTTGAGGGGGGGGGGGGGAAATGAAACGACGAATGTCAGGCAAGCACGCTTTCATACAAGCCCCACACGGATAACACGTGAATAAGGACCCCAGAGGGGAAGAGAGTGGACATGGTAAAATGATCAGGCAGGTTGGAGGCAAAAACACGGTGAAGGGGGGGGCGGGGCGCGCAAAATTAGGTGAGCAAGGGGAAAAGATCTGGGGGAAAGGGCTCGAGATGAGTTCTATTGCCGGAATGTCGGAACGCTCAAAGAGACAGCAGGTGAGAAGGTTGAGTCCTGGACTAGGACAGGAAGGGGGGGTGGATTTCAGCCGTTCCGGGAAGAACCACTTTAGACGGGCTCGCGTTTAACCTGGGGGCGGTTCCAGATCGAAACTGGGTGCGGCGCGTGTCAGTGAGGGTAGTTGGTGTAAGGGGGGGGAAGGGAGGGGCGTATCAATAAGTAGTGGGGACACCGGGGATTCGTTCGTGTTTCGGAGGGGGTAGCGGGATATGGCAATGAACGATCTCAATGGCGGAGCGTACCGCAGGAAGGGCGGGGGTTGAGATACAGACATGGTGCCTCAGATATCGGTAAGGAAACTAGTTGAGGAAGTGATTTCCAAGGGGATTGGGGGGGGGGGGGGAGGAATACGTCTTTTTTGCGCTCGGAAAGGAGGAAAAACCAAGAAGACCCCGGGCGGAGGGAATGACGACCTAAAAGGGGATGCGAGTTTGAGAGTTCCAAGGAGAGTGGGAGGGAAGAAAGAACTTTGGTAACGAGGGAAGGATCATCGAAGTACGAAGGGTCAGGAGGAACTGGAGGAGGGCGTATGCCGTGATCGAGAAAGGATATTATCTGGCTGAACACCGGCCA
>Ga0179593_1513160_pt1 | contig 23362 bp, 37 predicted proteins | sample CZODoug2_1_08_16_FD_185931 | JGI IMG/M metagenome (GOLD analysis project Ga0179593, IMG submission 185931) | Vadose zone soil fungal communities from Angelo Coast Range Reserve, California, USA - CZODoug2_1_08_16fungal (PacBio error correction) | ecosystem: Environmental > Terrestrial > Soil >...
GCCGGCACCAGCGAATCCTAGGGGGAACACTTCAAAAGGACTATATTAATGGTCAGAACTGGGGAAAAGAAAAACTCAGGTTACGGAGAGGGATCTTTGTGATACAAGAAATCTCAAGCAGGAGTGGGGGACGGGGGGGAAGAGCGTGGAGGTGAAAATGGGGAGGGTAATGGGAATTCCTCGATTTAGAGCAGCGGAGGGCTTTACCAAGGTTAAAATGAAGAAAAAGGTGGACGACCCAGGGCTTGAGAAAGTGAGCTAAGGCAAATGACCGGGGACCATACCGGGGAGGGGGATGTTACTGGGGGAGATCACGGAAAAAAAGACAGGACGCGCGGAAAGAAAAACTCTTCATGACTATTGAAAACCAAGAAACTAAGGGGGAGGTGAAAACAAAAAACTTGGTTTTCAAAGCTTGCGTGAGAAAGTCAGGGGGATCGGGGGTCACAGTGGGGGAGGAGGGTTGGGCGAAGGATCCCCGGGTGTCTTTGTTGGATCGAACTGCAAGCACTGGGAGGACCTTCCATAAACAACGAGGCTGGCTCCAGGACAAAAAAAGGGCGCTAAGGGAAAAGCCCTCTACTTTTAAAGGAAAAGATCTTGAACAGCCCTGCGAAACCCTGGGGGGAAAATCTACAAAAAACGCTTTGAAAAGGGCCTCGAACGAGTGGTTTAGTTAAACAAAGGTCATTACTAACGGGAAGAAACTTCAGGACTCGAGGGGGGATAACTCCGGGCGTTGTGCTGGTCGAAGTTGCGAGATAAAAAGCCAAGAAGCGGGGGGGTTCGGCATGTCAAGAAAAAGAAGAATTGAAATGAAAAATTGAGGTTGTTCGGACTTTCGCTGGCTTCAAAGAATCAAATGTAGGTGTGAAAAAAAGTCGCAGGGGAAAAAACGCTGGTGGAAGGGAGGGCAAAAGGTGGCAAAAGAAAAAAAACTGGGAAGTTAACGTCCAAGGGGGAGGAAAACCTGCAAACCTCTCGTCAGAACCTGAAGTTTTGAACCACGGAGGGGAATGTAGGATCCGAGAAATGCAGGAGCCTAAGAGTGGGGGGGGGTGGGGGGGGTGGGGGGGGTTGGGGGTTTGGGGGGGGGGGGGGGGGGGGGGGGGGTGGGGGGGGGCACGTTGAAGGCGGGAAGGCATTAGCAAAAGGAAAAAGGGAAAAGGAGACCTGGACGAGTGACCATAAACTTTAGGAAGGGTAATGAAACGGATAAAGTCAAGAGCCTAGGGGAGATGAGAGTTTGAGTGGGGGGAATGATTGGGACTATAATGCCATGGGGGGGGACTTAAGTCCATAAAAGGGTTAAGCAGGGGATCTTCAAAAAGATTTCAAGACTTAGAAGAATCCGGAGGCAACAGGGGCAAGGGAATTCGCGGGAGAAATTCCTCATCCAGGGGGAGAAATAAGGGGGGGATCGGGACAGCAAAAGTCTCAAGCGTATTTAAGAACTGCATGGAGGGCGAAACTAAATCGCGTACAAAAAGGTAGGGAATTTCAAGAGAGCACCCTTGGAAGAGCAAGGGGGGGAACGCGAAAAGGGGATATTAAAGCAAAGAAAGAAAAAAAGGACGTGAAGGGAGACCTGTCGCAAAGAATATTAAGCAACCATCTGCATAAAGAAAAATTAACGGAACTTTATTAGGTAAGAGAATGAAGGTTTCACGGTCACAAAAAAGCTCGTCAAGCGTGCGGCAAATGATGGGTTCAGAAGGAGTCGAAAAGCCTTCCAGGGAGTGAGGACTTGAAAGGATAGGTGTTTCAAGAAACTCTCAAAGAAAGTTAGAGGAAAAGGTTCAATCCAAGGAAGAGGATCAGTAGAAAAAGTGCATTGAAGAAGCTTCAGGAAGGGACCTAAAGGGAGGCAGTGAAAACCTGCGCGCAAAGGGGGAGTGCAAGAGGGCGTTAGAAAAGGGATGGGGGAACAGCGGAAAAAGATCCAGTATTCTGGAAACATCGGGGAAGCCAATGAAGAGAAGTGGAAACTCTTTTTGAAGGAAAGAGGATCTGAGGGGGGTATTAGGGTCTAGAAAATCAAAAGAGGCTGGATCAGCGGGCCAGATAATCAAAGTCTGGAGGGGGGGGTTGTTAAACTCACTCTTGTTTACACGTATAGGCAAAAAGGTAGAAAAAAGTAATTCAAAGGGGCACTGCACTGAAAAGGCGTCTTTGGGCGACCCGGAAAAAGGGTGTAAGTAGGAAAGAGTCAGAAGTCGAAGACAGAGCGGAAACGCCGAAAGGGCAAATAGAGTCGCAGAGACTGGGGGTTCAGGAGGCAAAGAACCTAGCGCGGGTTGGCCTATGCCACGGTGTGGACTCAGAGAAAATCGTGATAAGAAACAGGGAAGCAAAGGACGGGTGACTCACGAAGTCTACAGGTTCGAGGATCATTGGGGAAAGGGTGAACGTCAACCAAAATCGAGAGTTAGAGGTGGTAAAAAGGATCTGGACATCAAAAGAGGGGGGGAGCCGGGAGAATTAAGAAAAGTCCACGTCAAGAAGAAGCATGATGAAATCTCAGAGAGAAACATTTATAAAAAAACCGAAAAAAAAAAGAACACTGTTTCCAAAAAAGAAAGTCAAGATAGAAGCTCCTCTCAAAGGAAAAAGGAGTATCTTTACGAAATGCCCATATTCCTGTTGGGAGAAATCCGGAAAGTTCTTCACTTATCAGACGTGGGCCTTTGTGAAAAAATATCGGACCGTCAACTTCTTAAGGAACTTGGAGAAAGGGGTTCAAAGAAAGCGAAAAAATTTAACCATAGAAAAAAAAGAAGAGACAAACAACGGAGTAGGGGGTCTATAAGTTGGAGAATCATGGAGGGTTTGAATGAAAAGAGATTTGGCGAAAAAGAGTTAATCCGGGTGAACCAAAGGGAATGCACCTTCACAGGGACTTGAGACTTTTGGTACAAGGAGAAAGAGGAGGAACTGAATAAGGGAGAGGGACCTGTTGCCTGGTGAACTGCAGGGGCTGGTTCCAGAAGCACTGGGTAGAAAATTCATCTCGGGCCCGGCCTAAAATGGGGGGGACACGGGGGTCCGGGGGGGACTCACGGGAAGGATTAGCGGAGAGCAGCAGGAAGACATTCCGTTCCAGGATTTTAAGGCCAAGAAGCACAACAGAACAACACCAAGGCAGGACTAACGATTGAAAGTGGGTTCGAGGGGGAAGGGGGACAAACCAAAATGAGGTATTAATCTAAACAAGGAGGGGAAATTTGTGGATAAAGGCCCGCAGCGTGGAAGGGGTTGATCAAAAAACGCGGAAATGAAATTAAGGGACAACTGAGAAGCATGCAACATGAAGGGTTTTCTGGGGAGGCGCGCCCCTCCAAAAATTGTGAGGGATTCGGGGAGTGGAAAAGAGACAACTAAGACACTCGCGGACCGCCAAAAAGGGTTCGGTGTGGGGGGGGGTCCCATGAGTTTCCCGTTGCGAAAAAAACTGGAACCTAGCTAAAAAAGGCCTCGAACATCTGAGGACGTAAAGGAGAAATGAACCATAAGGTGCGAAGAAGGTGAAAGAGCGTTTTAAGAAAAAAGGGTACGTAAAAAAAAGGAGGAAAAAATATAAGGAAGAAAAACTATGGTGCACTTGTAAATTACTCCGCCAAAGAAAGTAAGAATATAGGCGGACATGAACCCAAAAAAAAAAAAACAAGGGGAAACCCGCGGGAAAGCCGGAGGAAACGTGGGGGCATAAGAAATGGTGCTCTTGTCTAAAAATGAATCTTGAAGGGAAGAAAAAGTCCTACACATTGAGGAAAAAGGGGGACACCAGAAAAGGGGTGTCAGAGAACTTGAGGATGTATTTTGAGGGGAGAGCTCAGCCGGGGCTTCCGAACAAAACTGGGAGCAAGATTATGGGACACTCGCAAATTAGGTGCAATACAAACCTAAAAGAACTCTGCGGATCCAACGGAGGGTTTATGCAGTGACCTAACTAAGGAAGAAAGAGGGGCGAGCCTGGGGGTCAGGTTTTGAGGGGGTCTTGTGTCTCAAATGTCCATAAAAAAGACTTCTGAGAGGAGGGAATCTGGATCAGGAATCCGGGGAAGGCCTGCAAGGTTGGCAAATCTTCTAAAGGTAAAAGGAAAGACATGGGAGACAATAAGTGTGGCAAGAAAGGGCCCTGATCTCTAAAAGGAGAAAAAGAAGTCAAAAGGTGGAGTCTAAAGGAATATCCCCCGCGGATGGGGGAGAAACCCTTAAAAGAAGAAAAGGCACCTAAGAAGTAGGATCATTTGAACAACCAGAGGAAAACGTAAGAAGATCGGGGTATGGGGAGGGGAGTGAAAAGGAACAAAAAGAACGATTCTCAAAACCCAAAAAAAAACTAGGATAGGCAGAAATCAAGTTACGCAGTGGGATGGGGGGTTAAAAAAAAGTCAGAAAGCAGAGGTAAAACCTTAAAGGGTGAAAAGCAGAGGCCTCGGAAGAAGACTTCAAAAAGTCGGTAAACGTGACATGAAGAAGTCAAAGAAAAAGAAAAGGGGGATAGGGAAAAACGTGGGGGGGTTTTCCGTCAAGTGGCCTGAGCCAGGTGTCTAAAAATTTGCCGTGTGGGAAAGGGGAAAAAAGGCTCGGGCAGGGACCTTAGGAATTCGGGAAGCGTTGGAGCACAAGCAAGGAACTGCGTTCTCCAAGGGAAGTTGAAACTACCTCGGGTTAAAATCAAAATAAAGAAGTCCAAAGGGGGTTTTCCGGAAGGCTAGAGCTAGGAGTGCTACGAAACCAAATGGAAAAGCGTGGAAAAACTCTGTGAATAGGGTGGGGGGGAGAGGAAAAAACCCTTTAGGTCAGCCGGGGTGGGGACCTGGGGAGAAAGGGACCCGGGTAGAAAATCTCGGATCGCAAGGCAACAAAATCGCTGACGGGGAAACCGAAAAACTGTTTGTGCGGTCGGACGCGGGGGGGAGCAAGGGAAAAGTGTGTGAAAAAACTGAGACAGAAATCCGCCGAAAGAAAGACATCGCAGGCTGTGAGGGTTGGAGGTCAAACATTGAGAAAAAATTTGGAAAAAAGCAGCTCGGTATGGAAGCCTTCTCACGTGTTCCGAGGGATTAACAGAGGGCTCGGAAAGAAATGAACAAGCCCGATACGAAAGGTTATTAAAGAAGAATTTCATGAATGGACACCGTTAAGAAAAAAAAATAAGGGAAAAGGGTGGCAAAAGGAGTCCCCGGGGGACAGGATAAGTGATGTGGGGAGGTGATCATAAATACAAATACCTGGGAAACTTAAACTCTTAGAGTCTCAAAAGGGGGAGCCTTGAGGGAAAGAAAGTGATAGAGCTGAAAAGGAAAAGGTCGAAAGCTTAATCACCCAGTTAATCCGTCACTCAAACCCGGCACCAAGGGGGGCACCCCAAAAAAATCTCTAAAAAGATTCTTAGGGGATGGGAAAGCCAGGGAATATAAATCGTTCAAAAGAAAAAGGCTTTGAGGGAAGCATTTGTTGAAACTTTCGGGAACATGAAGGAGGTTCATGGAAAAAATCATGAATATAGTCAACCACAAAAAAGGTAAAATAGAAATGGATTTGCACATGGAAAAAAGACTCTAAGGGGCTTCGGGAGATAGCCAATTGAAGGGGAAATCCCGAGAATTTGCCGAGAGCGTGACGGACAGGACCAAGAGAGCTTCTCAGAGAGAAAAAAAAAAGTACCGCGCTGAAGGGAACTGAAAAAAAGGGACAGTAAGGAAGTCGGCTTAGCTTAAAAAAAGCTGCAGAGGGAGAAAAACGTTGGAGAGTTCAAGGGTTCCATCAGATGCACCAGGGTCTACGCAGGCTAGAAACATTAAGGGTCTTGAAAAGCACGGGTCCGGGGGCTGGGAGAGGATCCAAATCAAAATATAAGGAACGATCCTCGAAAGATTTCAGAAGGAATCTTTTTGGGGGAAAAAAAAGGCAAGGGGGTTCAGAAAAAAAGAGGGCTTAAAGTGAAGCCCAGGGGGGGGTACTTTGAGAGAAGAGTTAGTTTCCGCAAGAGCAAGTGCACAAAATTCAATAAAGCTTTCTAGAACAGCTGGGAGCAAACATTTATGGCAAAAAAACCGGGAATGCTGAGGGGATCTTTCGGGAGAAAAGGAGCTCACGAAACTTGAGGAAGCCATTTCAGGGCATGGGGGGTCGGGAGCCACTAAGCATTGCCTTGAATGTGAGGATGAAAAATTTAGATTATAGCGTGCGTCAGAAACTCAGAGGGGGGAGGAGGGCTTAATAAAAAAAGTAATTGGGGGGGCTTATAAGAAGATAGGTTAGACAGGTTATTTGGGGTGAGGAAGGGGGGATTCTAATCAAGCTCAGAGAAAGGAAAATAAAAAGTTAATGAAATCACCGCGTGATAGAAGAAACCAAAGGGCGGGGAGACCAAAAAGGGGGAGTGAATTAAACGAGGTAAAATCAGAAACACGGAAGGAGAAACTTTGGGTAGGGGCTCCAAAAAAGGAGTCCAAAGGTCACAGTAGAAGGGAAAGAAGAAAACAAAACCCTCTGAAAGGAACAGGTGGGGAAAAAAAGGGAATAGGTCCGTTAGGAAGGAAAATTAATTAGAAGTGCCAGCTGCATTATGGGGAAAAGATTTAAATTGGCAGGGTTTAGGGTACAGTGAAAAAGAAAAACGTTCTTATATGGAGGGAATTCATTGGGAAGAAGAACCTATCTAATTAGGCGAGTGCTCTGGGGGGGGAGGGGCATTTTTAATTTCCAATGGGTCAGAAAGAAGAAAAGACTTCAAAAAGATAAATCTAGAGGAAGAAAACGAAACGTATGTGGATAGAAAAATTACCAACAGGAGTGCGGAGGGGAAATGGGAACATAGTCCGCTGCAAATGGGGGGGACAGCAAGGGAAAAAATCTTAAAGATCAAAAAAAGAGGAGAGAAAATAATATTTTCCTGGGGGTGGGGGGGGGGAACTCAATTATCCCAAAGAGACTGTTCATAAAGCACTATGCACAGCAAAGGGGCATGATTAATCGGTCCAGGGCGTGTTTGAAAGGAGCGCAAAAAATCTTTACTGAAGGGCACCAAGAACAATCGTGAGGGAAAAAAAAAGAAAGACACTAAGGTATGTTAGGAATAAAACTGATCATCAAGGGAGATATTGGCGTCAAACAAGAACGCAACGGGCACTTAGGTAAAATGAAGGTCTTGCAGAGGAGGGGCCCGGAAGCCGTCGTTCGTTCCAGGAGGGGGGGATTGAAAATCCTCGAGACGAAACGGACCACAGGTGTGAAAAACTTTTGAGAAAGTTTCTCTGGGGGGGGGGCTTGTGATTGCGGGGTTTGGGAACCAGGGCTAGGGGGGACACAAGGAGGGTTAACCGGGACACCGTGTATGGCAGGACGGAAGAAGAACACAAGCCATAAGAAATTGGAATACCAACGGAAAAAGGTGACGGGTCCCGCGACAAGGGCAACTTGGACTTGAAAAAGAAATTCTAGAAAAAAATTCGCCAGACCAGAAGCTTCAAAGCGCATCGCAAGGAAGAACGGCCTTAGCCGGCTTTTAAGAAAAACTCAATGAAAGAGGTTCAAAGAGGGAAAAATGGGGGAAAACGGGAAAAGGAGAGAGTAGAGGCCCGCAAAAGGCGTAAGAAAAAATTTGCCCAAGGGAGGAGCTTGGCGAAACGAAAAAAAGAAAGAAGCGAATAGCGGGGACTTGGGCCTGGCCATGGGAAAGAAAAAAATATTTGGAAGGGCTTGGGGGGTAAATCACCGTTTGAAGGAAAAAGGCCAGGGGGCGGAGAATGTACCCCTGTGACTCCGCCAGGAGGAAGTACAAAAAATTCACAAAGACACCGTAGCGAAAAACTTACGGAAGGTAGTTTTAGCAGAGGAGGGTAGGGGACCCAAAGCGCTCCGCAAAGAAGGTTGTGGGGGTAACAAGGAGCCCCTGGAAAGCCAACTTAGGAGAAAGGAAGCCACAAAAGAATGAAATCCCTGGGCCGGTTGGGGGGAACCGTCGGGCCTGCAAGACCGTGTAAAGAGCCTGTGAAAGCCGAGAAAGAAAGGTTGAAATAGGCTCTTCAAAGCCTCGGACTTGTCACCAGAACTGAGAAATGAGAACCTGTGAGAAAAAAAAAAGAGAAAAACTTTCTGCTGAGGGGACCAGTTGTCAAAGATAAAAAAAAGAAAAACTTTCAGATTTGTCAGAACATCTTCTCTAGAGGATGATGGGTTGGCATCATGAATACGCAGGAAAAGGGGAACAATAACTGGAAGGTGCATCCCCACTCAAAAAGAAAGTGGGAAGGAAGCTGTGTTGGAGTGCGGCAAGACATGGCTCTCGACTCTAAAAAGGGTGCCGGATGGGGTCAGGGGGTTAATTGAGGAAATCACCTGGAAAGGTTCTTGTCGTCAGATAGTTACTAACCATGGGGACCACGGCTTGGGGTCGCACGGGAGGACTCGGAAAAAGGAACTGAAAGTTGGCCTGTCCGGAGTTTCGGGGAAAAACCGGAGAACAATTGATGGAAAGGGTCCAACAGAATAACGATTTAAAAGAGTGTTCTACGTCCAAAGTTGGGTTTAATAAAAAAAGACACCAGGGAGGACGGAGGTTTGTGACTTTGCGGAAATGCCAGCGGTTTTCCTGGATCCCGATAACGAACTGAAAGAGCACGGGTTCCATCACGGAGCTGGCGAGCATTCAGCCTGTAAAAGGGAAAAGTTCCAACCCATATATATCTGGAGTCGGAACATTCGGGGGAGTTCTGGAAGTTTGCAACAAAAAAAAAAAGTGCGGAATATTCATCGAGACCACAGATTTGGGGCTGGGTTCGGAAAAAGCTTGGGGGAAAGCCTGGGATGAGGGGGGGGGGAAAGCGGAATTCCGAGGCAGTGCCAAAATCTTCTGTTTTAGGAAAGAAGTAAGGGAAAGAGCTGAAAAGGGGGGGTGCGGAGCATTGGCAAACGATAGAGGGAAAGCTTTTACATTGGGTATAAACAAAACATTACATTCGAAAAAGAGGGAATCCGGAATCCAGGGAAAGGGGGTTCTCTGGAAGGAAAGGAACTGATGGAAAAAAATAACCATGGTAGGAGGGGATACATCCTAAAATTGGAGGAACGCAGTGAAAACCCCTCTGGGGGAAGGACCAGACAGTGAACAAAAAAGGGTCACGACGGTCCTTTGCGCCCCCAATGAAGGATTCGGGACTCCGGCCAGGGGGAAGAAATTGCTAAAAAAAATCAACCTGAAAGTTTTGACCAGAGAAAAACGGGCCCGGGGGGGTCGCAAAACAGATCAAGAACCGAACGAAAAGAACCACGGTGGAGAAAAATGGTCCCAAATTAAAAAGCACTCAGGGAAATTGAGAAAATTTGTGAAGGTTAACAGAATCACGGGGGCAGTGGGAAGGAAGATCTCCTTAGGGAGGGGGGGCTTGAGATTTGGGGGTCCTTGAAAAAAGAGGGCAATAAAAGAACAGACACTATTCGGATGAAAGCGAGGTTGACTCTGGATCCAGAAAAAAAACTGTGATCGCAGGGAAAGGGCTTGGGCTTAGGGGAGTGAGGTTAACCGGAGAGAATTGGGAAAGTTGAGCTGGGGGGGGTCCCACAGCAGACCGCTTGCGGGGGAGAACAACAACGGGGGGAATATTCCGCAGAAAAAACACATCCTCATTGGAACATGCGTATTGAGGGAAGGGGTAATACTGCGAAGAAATCCTCACGAGGGGGTAGACTGACCAGTGCGGTTTGGAAAAACTTCGAGGGAAAAATCGTGTATGGTTTTCAAAGGAATCTAAAAAGGAGGCAGACACCGGGAAGAGGGATAGGGGGGTGATGAGTTAGGGCATAAAAAACTTGGGGGAATTTGATGGGAAAAAGCAATCGACGCCTCCTGGGGGAGACTTATGTGCGTAGAATTGGCCAGAGCGGGGAGAACCTTTTGAAATAAAAAGCCGAATTGGAGCAGCGCTCACTTTGCGACAACATCAGGTATAGGTCAAAACTTTAGAGGTGTAGTTGGAAAGCCTCGGGGTTCAGTGGGAGAACTAAAACAGAAGGTTGCCACCAGCGCTTTAACAGCGAAAAAGCGTTGTAGGGTGGGTTCGAAAAACATCTCCATGGGAAGCCATGGTGGGATGAAGCTTTGGCAAGGGGGGCAGCGCCAGGAATTGATTTTTCATAATCTTAGGGGTGTGGGAAAGGAAGAATTAAAAACCACATAAAAAGCGGGATTTTAACCTCAATCGCAAGTAGTGAAATTGCCTGAGGAAATCCTCTGGCGGGGGAAAAATATGAATAGCCAATAGTGATATCTCAACTTCACGCAAAAGTTTCGAAAAAAAGAGTTTGCAGAAAACTGAAAGATCGGGAGGGGAAAAAATGTGGGGGTGAGCTTGGCTACCGACGCTAACTAAAGGTCCGACTGTAAATATAAAGGCCTGTGGACAGAAAGCCCTCCGTAACCTGATACAAGAGGTACTAAAAATCCGGCTCCAGCAAATCTCTCGGGGGGATCATGGAAAAAAAACTCCAATTCAAAAAGAACTCCGCAAAGTTGTGCAAAAGGAAAATTTTCTGAAAAAGGGGAACTCACGGATACGTACTCTTTGGGTTTAATTGGGGGATGCATTCGAAGAGTGTGTGGTTCGCGGTGCAGTCACAACAATATTGGTAGAATGATGACGAAGAAAGTCTCAAGCCGCGTGTCAACGGGGGGAGATGGAAAACCGCGGGCTTGGAAAAAAAATGGAGGGAGAAAGGGGGGGAGGCTTCTAGAAGAAGTTGCAGGTGAGGAATCTGCTCAATTAGCCTCGAAGGGAAAATAAGGGAAGGGGCTGCAAGAGGATGAGATCCATGGTCAATGGACTTCAAAGATAGTCGGCTGCGGCGGGAACGTAATCGTTGCACTTGGGAGGACTTTCAAAGGGAAAACAAAGAGAGGGGGGGGGGTCATAAAAAAGAACAAACACCAAACGGAGGGGAAGGGGGAAAAGAGAGAGAAAGGTTTCTAAGTTTACCAGCATGACCAAGGCAGAAGGAGGATATAGTAAGAAATTGCAACCAAAGAAAGGCCACTAAAAAGGAAAAATTTGACAAGTCTTGGTAGGGTTGGAAACATGGACAAAGACAGGAATGGCTCTCGAAGAAGGAGTTTCTGAAAAAACGGATTTGGGGGGAGTAAGAGAGGGAAATGCGTCCTATCCAGATGCACTTTGTAGTGCGCGGGAGCCGACCAAGCATTTGGAAAGTTCCAAAGGTGCTAAACTGAGGAGCGCCAGTAAGGGAAGGAGAGGTCGCTCGCTTGGGAGGACCATTCAAGGAAAAGGCTTGGGGTTGAGAAAGTCCGCACAAAACCAAAGTCGGGATCTGACGCGCAGGGGTGTCAGGAAGAGGGGGATTTTGAAGATCACCAAGGTGTGGAGGGAATTTCCATCGCGAAGACCGATCCAGATCCAGTTTGCTCACCGGGAGGGGTTGGTCAAAAAGATCAAAACACTCTGGAAAAGGGTCAATCCTTCCAGAGGATTCAGGAGCTGGCCGGTTTCTGGAGGGGAACAGGGAAAACTGGGTCGTACAGGGAGTATCGGGAAAAAAAAGGTCACGGAAAAACTTGCGACAACAAAAACGAACATCAAAAAAAGAGCCTTAAGGAGTGTTTTAAATGGGGGAAGATTCAGAAGAGGAGTCATATGACGACGTTAAACAAGAGATGGATGCGAGAAATAAAGCCTGCTAAAACGTGGGAATTTCTAGGTCAAGCACAAAAGAGGGGGGGGAAAGTAAGAGAGTGCGAATCAAAGTAGGACCTAGATTAATAAAGGTTGGAAATCTTAGGGGACTGCAAAGATCCATGGGAGGGAGGTTTGGACCAGAAGTTACTCCTGGTGAAACAACTCGGAGAGGGTAAAGTCGAAAGAAAAGTTCCCTGGTGACCTGGTTCTTAGGATTGGCTCACCACATGTAAGCTTTCAGATGAAAGGAAAGCCTGGGCATTTTGAAAGGACGTGATGTCGGGAAAGGTGCTCAGAGAAAGAGATCCCGGAGCTAACTGGACCACCGGCGGGACGATGGCAAAGCACGAAACGAAAAAAAGGCGGGAGAAAAGGGGGAAGTTTCTTAATCCAAAAGACACGGGAGTTGGAGGGGAGAAATCTAATTGAGCTGTTGGAGTGAGAAGATTTGGGCAAGTTCCGGGTTCCTAAAAGAAAAAACAGAACACAGGTCTCAGGGGGGTCTGGAGCAAACCCCACCTTAAAGGCCAACCGGGGCGTAAGGATATTTCGTGGAGAGGGATCTGGATCCATACAAGGTTTAGAGAAAATAGAAAAAAAGGGGGGGGAAAGCATAACGGATGCTGGAAACATATCACTAACCAAAACACCTGGATGAAAAGATAGACACACATTTAACACACAGGAGAAGGGATATCAACATTCGTAGGGTCCCTGGTCAAGAAATCGCGAGCAACGTGTGCATCCGCACTCGGGGGAAGGCATTTTCGGGGAAAAAAATCCAGAGGAAAGAAATATCAGGAGGGAAGGATTGCAGGAAAAGAGAGGCAAAAATCAACAGCGCCTCGAAAGACTTAGGAAAATCCCGAAAAGGGTTTGAGGAAAGAGCAATCCAAAAACGTTCGAAGAGGGGGGGGGACTTTCAAAAACTGTCCAAAATGCAGCTTTGGGCGCAGAGCTGGAAAAATAATAAAAAGTTCCCGGTTTCATGACCACCTGCAAAAAAGGTCAAAAAAGGGAAGTGTCAAGAAGGCAAAGCAAAGGGGGGGACTGTGCCGGAAGAATCATTGGGGGGGACCGGTAAAAAGAAGTGGAAAAAAAAAAAAGGGGGGGTGACAAAAGGTCAGGTCCAGGAAAAAAAATGACGTTCTCCCAAGTGGTTACCATAAACCTACCGGGGGGACAAGGAGTGGAGTTGGAGCTCACATGACAAGTCCATAAACTTTATTTTGGACAGACATTCCTCTCTGAGTCGGGGGGGGATCCGATTACGCAAAAGGCTATTGGCCTCTCAGAAGCAAAAGGATTTCATCAGTAGGAAAAAGGACTCAATCAAAGGTTCAACGGAAAAAGGAAAGGGAGGAAAAGTATCCACAACAGCGGGACAGTGCTAAACACAATAGGCATTTGGAGGGAAGGGGGCCTCAGGGCGCCTTGAAGGGGGGGACCAGAGAATCGAGTCCGACGACCACCGTCATAGTCTGGCAGTTCCTGGGACATAAACCAAATCCTGGACATCTCTGGGAAGTAAAGGGAAAAAGAAAAAGGCTTGTGGACGCGATTCCAGGAAAGAGTCTTACAGCCTTTGCTCACAAAGGGGGCCCGACCTGGGGGACCTATGGGGGGTAAACGGGGGGAAAAGTATCTGCGGGAAGGAACGAGGGAAAAATGTAATAGGTGGGGAGTGCTCCCCAGCTAGGTAAGTTTGAGGAAGATCAAGTAAAACACGTACAGAAACAACGTCAAAGGGGAATCGAACGGGGGAAAGTTCGGGGACGACAATTACTTATCTGGAAACCGTGTGCTGTTAGGAAAAGAAGACTCAAGAGGGATTGACGCCCATTCCCAGCACGAGGGGGACTTTTCAGTCAGGAAATCGCGTAAGAAAGGTTAGAATCTAAGGAGGACGCTTGTGGGTATCAAAAGAGCAACTCAACGGGAAAATGTGGACGGGGGTTGGAACTAGAATCGTAAAGGGAGCATCACAAAGGGATTTTCATGAGAACCTCGGAAGGAGTAGGTTCTATGGTAAAAAAAAATGAAATAAGAGGGTAAAGGAAGAGGTACTGTTAGTAAAAGTGCACACCCTGGTAAAATCCAGAATGAAAGGGGAAGAAAAAGGAGATCTTGGGGGAATACCGTGGACAGTAGGGGACATCATTTAAGCGCTGGGAATCTTGGGTGGGGACAGGAACTTTACCAGAACAAGGTGTCTTAAAATAAGCGTTACTCTCGACCGTCAAATGAGGGTTCCTCCTTCCAAGGGGGTCGCCCTCATTTATGTCACCTTTTAGACTAAGGAATCAGGACGGCCATCAGGGGCTGGGGTTGTATAACTGGGGATTCACACAACTGAGGGAAAAAAGCGGGGGAACTCCAACCGAGGACGATTGGAGGGTTTTGGGGGGAAATACGGTGCTGGGGAAAAATTTAAGGAAAAGGGGAGGGCATCTGTCAGAGAAAAATGGGATCGGGCGGAGTCAGGGCTCAACGGATTTTCATCAGAAGGTCTTGGGGGGTCACGAAATGATCAAGGGTCAATCAGGAAGGCGGCTACAAATTACGGGCTGTCTCCGGGAAGGGGCAATTCAAAGGCCCCTTACCCAGAAGGTTATCCGTGCAAGGTCGGGAGAACAGTAAAAAAAACAAACCAGTGCGGAGGAAAGAAGAGGTGACAACCACCGTTGGGGGTTGTCTCCTTAAGGAGCAAGGGCTATTTAAAAAAAGGGAATCAGATTCCGCTTGAAAAAAACCTGCGTAAAAAAGGGCGCTAAATACTTTGGAGGAGGGGACAAAAAAGTTGTGCAACGAAAGCCAAAGAGAAGGAAGAAATAAAGTTTAGGACACTTAGGGGGAATGTCGATGGAGGCAACGCTGGAGGGAAACAAATGTTATAAACTCCAGAAACAGTTAATTAAGGAAACCTGGTGCGAAGGGCCTGGTGGAAAAAGAAGAAATGGTTCGGGTTACGGTCCTTGATAAAAAAAAAAAGGTCCAAAAGGGCCGAAAACCGAAGAAAAAAGGACCGAATGAGTTTTTACCTTCGTGGGGAAGCTCTGGCGTCATTCAATTAGGAAGAACTTACAGAAAGTCTGGAAAGGCCACGCGTTGTACCACATCAGGGGAAGTCTGAAAATTTTTAAGGTAAAAACGGCGGGGAAGGGAGGGGGGGTTCAGTGTAGGACTAAATGTCAAGAGGTCTAGGCGCGGTTGAGTGGTCGAGATTTTTTTCAGAAGGGGGGCTTTTGCCGTACTCAAGTAGTAATATTGGGGAGAAGGGACTCAAAAGATAAAACGCCATGAGAGGGGAAAGAAGTGAGTCTTCGACGGGGAAACCGTCAAGGTTCCGAATAAAAAGTCAAATGGAGATGAAAAAGACAAAAATAAGTTCCGCTGAATCTGAAAATAGGAAACTCTCGGGAAAGGGGGGGATGGCCAAAAGAAAAGGTTTGCCGAGCTATTATGGACTGTGTCAGAACAAGATCGCGAAGGAAGAGAAGCACTCGGTGGGAAGAGGAGCCAGTGCGGGGGCATAGTGGGAGGACTTCAGAATCGGGGGGGGGGGAAAGGATCTGAGGCAAACAAGGTCAAGGAATAGGGGGACCACTCAAGAATCGCCTAAGTTATATCGGGGGACATGAACGGGAGTTCAAAAGGTGGGGGGGAAGTCAGAAAAAAGACCAGTAGCCGAACATTTAGGCTTTCAACCTGATCATGAATGGCACCGCCCGAAATCTTTCGGGGTCCTGTCCAGGCAATTTTTCAGGAAATAAAAAATCGCTCAGTTCCATCCATAAAGGGGGCTTCATCTGGAACGGTCTACTGAAATTTGCCGAAACGGGATCAAAGAAGTAGTCTCATCGGGGGAAAAAGACTCTCGTGGGTACAGAGTAAAAAAGGGGGGGGTCACAGTCTAAAAAGGGTATGTTAAAAAAAACTACCATGGAAACATCTTTGGCAGACACGCCTAGGATACAAAGAAATAAAAGTTATTTGTTCAAGGGGAAATCGGGGCTCCGGGGAAATAAGCAAGAAGCTGAGGAAACGCTCGCGAAAAGAAATGATAAGCAAAAGGAGTCACAGGGTTTTGAAACTCAATAAAAGAAGGGAAACTTAATATGAAAAGTAAGGAAAGGGGAGGCAACGGGGAGAAAACTCGGCTTACTGGGGCGACCGCAACTGTGGTTACTTGGAAGTGGGCAGCCGGACCACGGAACGTAATGAAGGTATTACAGAATAAATCGAAAAAAAAGGGGATGGCCTGTCCATGACAAAAAAAGAAAAAATGAAGGAACAGCCGTAGGGGGGCCTTGATAGTTATGGAAGGGGGGAGCCTGCTAAAAAAAGAAACCTAGGAGTTATCCAGGAAAAAGCTCAAAGGAATTTAACTACGAAGCTGGTTGAAAAGGGAAACACTGGATAACAACAGGGAACTCCCCGTAGAGGAGGGGAAAAGGCGCGAAGACGTTTAGCGGAATGAAAGAACAGCAGGAATTGGGAAGGCGTGAATGTACAAGAACGGACGAAGCCAACGAAAGCAGTCTCCTCAGGGTAATTCAACGTAAGGAGAGGAACTCAATGGGAAATGGTAGTACGTCTATAAACCCATTTCATTGGGGTCAATGACCTTATTGGGCAGGGGAAAACAAAAATCCGGCAAAAAAAACTGAGGAGTGATGTCAGAGAGATCCTTAGGACTTTTTATTTGTCAAAGAATTCAGATAGGTTCTCATTGCGGCTTGGAGGGGGGAAAGGATATAGAGAAAGGTCCGTAAAAAAAAGATAAAAGGATGGAATGCTGGGGGTCAAATCAAAAGAAAAACAAAAGATGAGGTCTATAGGGACATAAAATATTTCAACTGAATAAGGGGGACTATAGGTATATTTGGCCCCCAGGGAACCCTGGGTTAAAGGGACATCGAGAAACGAAGATTTTGAAAAATACAAGGCAGGAAGAGTCTTAGCAGGAGTAGCTTTACGCGCTGTAAGGGGGGTTGCGGAAACGTCAGAAAGGAATTAAGAGCACGGGGAACCGTTACTAACGGCAGAAGTTCCAAAAGGGTCGACATATGGGGTCGAAAAAACCAGGGGCTTGACTATAGGTGACAGAAAAAAAGAGGGAAATTTAATATGGGGACTTGATGGGTGGGGGGGTTAGATTCCTAACTGCGAAAGAGCATGAAAGAGGCCAACCTATAAATCTGTCCGTAAGGGGGGGGGGGGGGGGGGGAGAAAATCTACGGGAGGACAAAGTGGTGGGTTTTAAGGGTTCCATATGGCGTAACGCAAAAAGTATAATGAAGAGGGGTTTTTCGGGAAAGGAGAGAGCAGAATTTCAATCAGCGGTCACACTGGGGAGGGGGAAGGAAATACAATAGAAAAAGGTCAAGGGAAAAAGGATCCTGTCTGTTGGTTGAAGGGCCAAATTCAAAGGTCTTTGCCGAGGGGCTTAGGGGAAGAAAGCTCCAAGAACTTGCCGACCGCTCTATGTTACAACCGAACGCACAAACATCTTTAGTACTCGATATTTGCGATGTTAGATATGTCAGGATCAGATGAGACTAAACAAAGAGTATTGCGGAAAAGAAGAATCCGCGGATGGCTTCATCAGGGGAAAAATCGTTGCAACAGGCGTAGAGATCAAGAGGGAGAGAAGGGGGTGGGGGGGATGAAAAAATAAAGTGGGAGGAAACTTGAAGCGTAATTTGACTCTTTGAACCTCGAAACCATGGGGGGGGGATTTTCAACCCAAAAAAAAGGGGGGGGATAACGCAGGGGAGGACGGGGAGGACCATACAAGTGTAAAAAAAAAAATGGTGAACTAAATAGCCAGTAAGGGTCTTGGAAAATGAAGGACTGGAAAGGAAAAACCAAACCTGGACATAGAAAACTTTAAACAAAAAGGAAGAAATTGTAAAACTTAGGTCGCTGCATTAAAAAAGGGCCGGGGAAAAACCGAATAAAAAAAGGTGGGAAGGCGCTGAATTGGCCCGCTGCATGAGGAATTGGGAAAAGGAGGGGGGGGAGACTGGAGCTTAATCCAAGAAGTCAGTTGTAAGGCCCTCTCGGCCGCTCGCTTAGTGTAGAGGGAACAAGAGGGGCGTATTCCTTGAAAGGGTAGGGTTGGTCCGTGGCTGAAAGGAGATCCCGGAAGTTCTGAAAAAAGCGATTTCAACGATGGGGAGGACCGGGGTAACTTTAATCCTGAAAGGGGAAGGTTTCATAGGGGCGCTGTCTCGATCAAGAGTGGAACGGGAGAAAGAAAATTGGGAAATTGTCGGAACCATTCATAAAGTCTGGGGAAAGAAAAAAAAAAAAAAACGGATGAGGGGGAAATTCGCGTCAGTCGGCATGTGGGGAGGGACATACCCAGCTCAAGTTGAAGTAACATGCAGTTCCCTAAGGAAGAAGAAAAGAGAAAAGTTTGCAGGGAATATCCAGGGGGGGGACCTACGATGAATCGGCGAGGAAACGGACATAAGCTTCATAAAGGTAAAGGGGGGGGGTGGGGGGGGGTGGGGGGGGGGGGGGGGGGTGTGCGGGGTCTTGGGTGGTTTGTTGGGGAAAGAGTGGGGGTGGTGGGGGGGGGTTGTGGGGGGGGGGGGCTTAACAGGGTCGGGCCTTAACCAGACCCTTCCCTAAAGCACTGGAGACCCTTAACAAACTCCTTGAACGGTAGGGAGTCCTTCCCCCCGGAAATAAGGACGCAGTGGGGGGTGTCACGTAAAATCGTCACGAAGAGAGCCGCAGGGGGGTCACATGAAAAAAGGCGATAAAAGCGAGCTGACACCCCCGTTTCGGCAGGGCGGAGGGGGTCATGAGACGCTAAAAAGACACAGCCAACGGGGGGAAAACAAATTCGGATTCCGGGCTGAGCAAGGGGTCTAAGGCGGCCGGGCAGGGGGGAACAGTGTTAAAAAACGCAGGGGGGGAGATTCCACGAGAAAAATTACATCGGCCCAAAAGTATGGACAGAAAATTTCTCCAAAGGTTCTGGAGGAACTCCTGGAAGAACTTTGAGTCTTAAGAAAAAGGAAAGGAAGTCTTGCAAAAAGGGACTACAGTGCATATAATTAAGGAATCTATGGGAGGGGGGACGGATTTAGCGGAAAAAAAGCTGAGGAATTAAGAAGAGTCCATCTGGAAATTATAAGAAAGCAGTTTACCGCTGGAGAGATTCCGGAAGATCGTCAGGAGGGGGGGGGCAACTGCAAAAAAAGTGAGGGGATCGCTTAAGTGCGAAGTTGGGGACGATGAAATTTAAGACAGGGGGATGAGCGGGGGGGGGAAAAAAAAACGTCGCAGGAAATGTCGACGGAACGATCAACAAGTCGCAGAAGCAGTTCTGGAAGTGGGGGACCCCAGGAAGTTGGGGAATAGCCATCTCTTGGAAAGGATTTACGAGACAGCGTGTGCCGCTGAGGATCAAAAAAAAAAAAAAAAGGCCGGCGTGGCGCAATCCGCGAGAAAAGTTTGAAAGGGGGGCTCTGAAAGAAGGAGGAAAATGGGGGTTGAACGACAAAAGGGAGGAGCCAACATACGGACGTTGCAGGAGGGGGGCGGGGTACGTAAGAGTTGGACAAGGAAGGGGTTCGGAAGGGCCCGGGGAAAGGAAGGATTGGCACATGCTGCGACAAAACTCTCTCCGCGAAAGGGAACCGTCCGGGATACACCGAGGGAAAAACCAATGAAAGTTAGTAACGGATCCCCAGGAGGGAGAGGGTGGCAAATTCACAATTACGTCAAAAGGAAATGGATAACCAAAAACTCGCAAATATAAGAGAACTTTGGGGGGAAACCTCTTCAAGAAGAAGGCAACTTTTGTCTGAAGGTTACTTCACCAGGTTGCAAAACATGGGAACAAGTAAAGAAGTTCAACAGATTGTGAGGAGGACATCTCGAGAAAAAAGGAATAGAGAGTATGGGCAGGGGGGGGGGCAGGATTACATACGCGGCGGGGGAAAGCTTGGACGTGTTCCGCAAAGGTGGTTTGAAGTTAACTTAAGCTGTTTGGAATACAGACCACAAACGTCCTCATGTCTAGAGATTGCGCATTGAAAAGGGTGGACTGAAAAGGGGGGTAAGTGAGGAGGAAATTCGGTCTCAATTCACAAATGCACGGGGTTCGGACGGCGATGCTAAAAGCCATAACTGTTTCCGTGGGGAAAAAAAGTTCACTCAAGGGGGGGTTGTTCAGCCGGCCTGGGGAAAATTTGAAATCGCGGGGGGCTGGGGGATTCCGGCGGGGTAGGGGACACTTCCGAACCCGCAAAATTCTTTGATCATAGATCCACATTCCGCGATGGAAAGTCGAAGGAGAAAAACAAAGCTAAAGGGGTAACAAAGTTGTGGGGATTTCCATCTGGCGGAAAAAAAACCTTATAGAATGATCGGGCTGAGCAGGGTACGGGGAGGCCGGAAGGGGGGGGGGGGGGGGGGGGGGGGGGGGGGGGGGGGGGGCCTGGAAAACACAGCTGTCACGGGGTTATCATTTACTAACAAAAGGCTGGAGTACAGGGGGGGTCCTGGATGGAAAACTGTAAAAACGACTTTGAGAGATCGTGAAGGGACAGCCAGGCTCACTGCAAAACTGAGGTAAAAAAGCGACACGGGGAAAAGGTTCGCAAGTGTGGGGGGGGGAAGGTGCTAGCAAGGATCTGCTAAAAAAGAATTCCGGCATGAAAGTGAAAAAGATGGAGGAAGACAAATAAATCCGGAGGGGGGCTTCGAAGGAGCGGGATTACTTGGGAAAGAACATGAAAACAGGGAATCATGAGAAGGGAGTTATGCAAGGGGGAAGAGTCTTAGCAACGGTCAAAAGTTAAGGGCGTACATGGGGGGGGGGAACCCTGTGGGGAAGAGGGGGTCCGCATGGACAAACCAAATGGTGGTTAACTTTAAAATACTGAGCCTGAAGGGAACGGGGAGGGAATCTGAAGGGGGGGGGAAGGGACGGGAAAAGGTTAAAATTTCAAACGAAATTTTTATGAGGGGAGTCTGATAGAGAAATGCAGGAGAAGTCCTACGGGAAAGGTTTGAAGAAAATCTGTCGCAAGCACATCCAATACGAAAAGGAAGGGCGCTGGATGACGTACAAAGGCTGGGAGGATTGATCCTACTCGTTCTAAAAAAGGAGTGATTGGAAATCAGGGGTGGTTCTGAGGGGTCTTTTCACGTCCAAAACGATCGGGGGCGCTCTGGAGGAGTGTTCAAACATGGACGCGATCCTTACCGCCCTACTTCACCGGAGGGGAATCTTGAGGCGGGAACAGGCAACCGCAGGGGGGGGGGGGGGCTAAGGACAGGGCCATCAGGAAGGAAAAATGCTGTAGATCTCTACTCAAAAAAAAAAAGAGAGAAGAGTCGGTGTCAAAAAGAGAAATTTTCCGATTAAAAGGCTTTGGATGGGGGACGAAAGTGGGTCAGATCGCGGGAAAGCACTAGATCCACCAGGTGGGTAAGATCGTCTAGCCAAGGGAAGGATGAGAAAAGCGTAAGGCTTGGATTCAAACCCTGGCAAGGAGGAGGGCAGGAAAAAAAAACGCCACTAAGAGATAGGGAAAGGTAGTGTAGGAAAGGCCACGGACTTGGATGGGTTCAAGAAAAAAACAAAATCAATCATAAAAAAACGCTTTGACAGAAAAAGGGGGACGTGAGGGGTCTTGCCATCAAGAGCGGAGTGGGGCAGGGTCCCGTCAAATTGGGAGAGGTCATGAAAAGCTCACCTTTCCAGCCCATCATATGGTAAAACTTTCTTCAAGGGTGGCAGGGGTCCGGTGCCTAAAAGAAGGGGTGGGAGCAAAGACTCGCGGACCAGGAGGAAGTGGACCTGACTAGGGGGCTCCAAAAAGAGTTTGTCAAAAAGAGGAGCCCCATTGGGGTGAGGGGAACATCTCCATTGTCCGAAGTTAACCAGGAAGAGGGGCCGTTAGCTCATGAAAAATTCATAAACGAAGGCATTATTGACCGGAAAGGAAAGCGTATTTGATTAAGACCTGTGCCTGCCTAACAAGCAATTACGCAGTGTTCCTCGAAGTATTTACGAGGCGGTAAACAAGCTTTTCAAAAACGTGAAAAGGCCAGCTAGGAAGGGAAATTTGGGGGAATGACGCAACTGCAACCAAGCGTGGATAGGGTGGGCGTTTGGGGAGGGACTTTCTCAGGGGGGGACTTTTAGGAAAAAACTAAAAAGGAAGAATGGAATCCAAGCGGACAAAAAGAGCTTTCTGTCAGCGGTCAACCAGATAAACCTATCATAAGGGAGTTTATGGAGGAATTCTATCGGGGACCATTAAAAAGGAAAGGCGGCGCAAAAGGGATTGACTGACGCCGGAAAGAATGCGAGTACAGATGGAAATCACAGGGAGTAAACCCACTTTGTTTAAAGAAATAGGACGCTTAGAGAGGGGGAAAATTATCAAAGATCGGTGCGGGGGAAGGGGGAAGATAACACCAAACCATGGAAAGTCAGCCAACGAGCTGTCTCTCGAGCCAACGTCGAAAAAAAAAGTGAGGAAAAGGGAGAAACCTTGTGAGGCGGTCCTGGGGATAATCGCAGAGAAAGGAAAGGGTATCTGGAAAGCAATGCACAAAAATGCCTTTAGGGCACTCCGGCAAGAATCCTTCTGGGAAGGCCAGAGGAAAAAAAGGGAGGGGGGGAAGTTATCCAAAAACGCGTCAACGGGGGAAAAGGATGGGGAAGTTCACCAAATTTTTCACAGTATCTTCGCAGTCAAGATAAGTGGCAAATAAAGGAAAAAAATCACCCAAAAACGGAGGAGGGGGTCGATGTTGGGGATGGGGGGCACCAGCATGACAATACAGAGGGGGGGGAACGGAACGTCACAAATTTACGATCAGGAAAAAAACACCCCAGAAACTCATGTACTGGATCGAGGGAGAGTTGGGTACAACATGCGGACAAGGCTCTTCTCTGACAGGCAGGAGTAGGATTTGCCTTATTTGGGGAAGAGAGTAAAGGGGAATTGGCCTCACCAGGAAAAGAGGGGGGGGGTTTTCGCGGCGCGATAGATTTACGAGAAACGGAGCCTTGGACCGTTGCCAACGTGCTCAAAGGGGACATGGGAAAAGCGAGCGCAAAAACTTGACAAAAGCGAGTATTTGAAAATTGATGGGACGGCGCCCAAACACTTGAGGGGGGGGGAGACTGGGGAAACTATCCGCGAAATCCGTAGGTTGGTAGAAAAAAGGTCGTTGCAAAAAAGGGAGACCATTGATAAGGACTGAGCACCAAGGCAGTAGATGAAGGAGTAGTGGGATGAAAGCCGGCACGAATCACGACTAAAAGAGAGCACTTAGTGGAAGGAAAAATACATAGCGGGATATAAAGAACATTACGCTGAAGTTCTGGGATGGAGGCCACCGCTACACTTGAAATCGTCGGAAGCTATAAGGGAGCCAGAAAAAACGAAAAACCGGACACGCTAAAAAGCAAGGCTCGAAGGAGGGAGGTGGTTGCCATGGGAAAGAGAAATTTACATTACTATCTATGTCCGGAAAACCCGGTAAGGCAATGACCTCCTGGGGAAGGAATGTAAGGGAAGAGAAAAGTTTACGGAAGTTTACTTGTGGGCGAAAGACATGCCATTGAATCAGAGGAAATTGAAAGGCACTTGTAGCTGGGGGGAAGGAAAAAGGGCTGAGGG
>Ga0179593_1566257_pt1 | contig 23359 bp, 30 predicted proteins | sample CZODoug2_1_08_16_FD_185931 | JGI IMG/M metagenome (GOLD analysis project Ga0179593, IMG submission 185931) | Vadose zone soil fungal communities from Angelo Coast Range Reserve, California, USA - CZODoug2_1_08_16fungal (PacBio error correction) | ecosystem: Environmental > Terrestrial > Soil >...
ACCAGGGACTCGGGGCCAAGCAAAGGAGGTTTCCGGACTGAAAACTTTTGGCCAGGGAACTAACTGGGCAAATTATTGGCAACCAGCTAAAAAGGGATCGTGGAAAACTACCACCAAAGAGGGGGGGGGAGAATCTGCACTACAAAAAAACAGATGGTCGTGGAAATCCCTGGGGCAAAGGCCTACCCACTATACTCAGTTCAGGGGAGGGTCGCAAAGTGCTAGGGACAGCAGAAGGGGGACGTCTTTTCCAAAAGGAGAACTACAAAAAAAAGGTCAAGAAGTACACTCCACGGTCTGGCCGGACATCAAAGGGGGGAGCCAAAGGGGGAGGTTGACACAGTGTACGAGTGAGGGGATGGTTATAGAAAGAACGCGATGGGAAGGGACTAAGGGGGCAAAGGGTGGGGAGGGGAGGAAAAGCGGGGGTAAAAAAATACAACCGACAGCAAAAACGTCGGGGGTGGAAAGTGGAAATGGGGGGTATCTCCGGGGTCCCATCAGGACCTCTTAAAAACCCCAGTAGGGAACACTCCCGATGACAACGGTGCCATCATGTTTGAAGAAAAAAAAAAAACCCCAAAAAAAAAAAAAAAAACAACGGAGGAGCTGACAGGGTCCGCGTTCATGCACACAGGAAAAGATCCGACACACCTCGGGTTTTTTCAGAGGACAGGACAAAGTACTACCAAAAATCACAGGGAAGGGGATGACCAACCCTAGAAAAAAAAGCCTTGGAAGGGGGGGCACCCCGCAATTCATGCAAGAGTGCAAGGGGGGTGCACATGACTAAAAAAAAGGGGGGGAAAGAAGAGGTTTGCTATGGGAAAACAAAGGGAGGTGTTTCGAGGAGAAGGGGCTGTTCAAAAGTACGAAAAACTGGGACTAATCAAAAAAAAAAAAAAAAAAAAAAAAACGATCAGGTTGTTGTCGAAAAATTAGACAAAAAATGACCAAATGACAGAATGGGGGGTACTATATGTTGTTGGGGCCACGTGTGATGCCCAACAAAGATGCAGGGCACCGGAGAGCGTGAAGGGGGGGGGGAAGGATCAACAGAACGTAAGCTCTGATAGCAAAATAATTTGCCAACAAAACACACACACAAAAACAACGCCGGAAAACAACGGGCTGTAGGGGAAAGAGAGGGTGTCCCTGGGGCTGCCAGGGTAGTGGGGGGAAAAAATTTCAGCGGGGTGAAGGGGCAATTGAACATTCAGGGACACGAGGGGGCGTGAAGGGGTTTCCGTTCATAGTTGCGGGGGGGGGAAAAAGTTGTGTCAGGACGACTGAAATCAAAGGGCTTTTCCTGACGAGACAGGGAACCGAGAGCTGCCGGCAAGTGCTGAGAACACCTTGGAACAAGGGCAGCGTTTTGTAATGTAATAGGAAGGGGGGGGGAACCTCACTTGCTAAAATTTGACCGCGTTCGCGGGAGGTAATGGGACAACGCCAGTTTAGGACATCAAAAAGGGACCTAATGCGAAAACGCAAGTTACCAATACCGTAACGACCGGGGTGAGGTGAGGAAAAATTGGTAGTCTTGGGGGGAAATGCATTGCAGGGGAAGGGGTCCCTTAAACAATGTCCTTGGGGGTTTAAATAGAAAGGCTATCAATGGCTGGAAAGCCCCGACAGAAGTTCAAATAAAAATTTTTCGGGTTCCCAGGCTGACTCCACTCAAAAAGGACTCAGGGTGCTTGAGATCCAATAGAAACCTGCCCATCAGGCCAGTGGGGGCGTTTGGCCAAAGGAACCAAAGAAAACGTTCTCAAAAATTCGTCGCCAGGTCCCCAGAACCAGAAGCAACTCATTAAAAAAACTGGTGGAACTCGACCCAGGTTTTAGGTCGGAGAAGTGGGCACATACTATCCACCTACAATTCTTAGGCAACACTAGGAGTCTGATTGAAAGGTAAGAAAAAAGAACCCCGTTTTTTTATTTAACAAAAAACAAAAAAAAAAAAAATGTACGAACCGGGGGAGGTTGGTACTCGAAATTTGTCAGAATTTTAAGCCCGGTGAAAGGAGGGGACCCTTCTCCCCTTAGGGGTGAGGAAAAACGTCAACCTCACTTGCGGAAATGGCGGATACTTTTCCAAATCAGCGATGAGTCTGGTCGAATGGGAAAAAAAAAAAGATGGGACGCAAAGGACGGGGGCGCTGGGTTTACTCCGGGGAATCCAACTGAAGGAAATCAGGGGGGGGGTAACTTTGGGAAAAGGTGAAAAAAGCAAACAGAAAAAAACCTGCGCCCTCCTGACCTGGGAACGAGAACGGTATAATACCAGAAAATAAAAGGGGGGGGGGGTACCTGGTCAGGTGATGAACAAAGCGTTGGGGGCCTCCCCCAAGGGGACCATAAAGAGTCAACAAAAGTGGAAAACTACGCACGAGGGGGGGGGGGTGCAAAAAGTAAAAAAAAGTTCGAAAATAAGAACACACCTATCCCTTTCAAAGCAAGAAGGAAAACATTAGAGGGGGGCACGTCCACAAGGCGAAATGGGGGGTGGAAGAGAAAAAAAGGGCCAGGGATAAGGCAAATCAAAAACCCAACAAATGGACGCAAATTCTGGGAATGCGTAAAGAACCCTCAAAAAGCGCAGTGTTTAAACAAGGATTGACACCTTCAGAAACCAGGGAGCTGGGTCAAGAAAGGGGGTTGGGGACGGAGGGGGGGGAAAGCATTGATAAGAGGCGTAACATAGAAACTTATGGGGGGAGTAAAGATTCTTTACAAAAACTCCAATAGTGACGTAAGAAGGGGGGAGGAGCTTATCCAGAAAAGGAACAAATTCTTCGGGGGTTGATGGGATCTAAAAAGACTATGTGAAAGAATGGGAGGAGAAAGTTGGGGGAAGGGAAAAAGAGGAAAGTTCACCTGAGTACGCCAAAAGAAGTTCCAAAAAAGGGGGGGAAAAAAAGGGTTCCATTGGGGGGGTGTCAGGGGCAAAAAAAAAAAAAAACACAAGCTGCGGGGGAGCAGGGGGAGATCCAGGGAAGGGGGCGGTCGTAAAATGGCTACGTGGGGGCGGCGGCAATCAAACCTGACGAGGAACCCGAAGAGAGAGAGTAGGAAAAAAACAAGCACCAGTTTACTACCTTAAAGAACTAAAGGGGGGGGTTGGAAAAGAAGGGGTGCGGGCCGTCAACCGTCAAAGCAGGGAAAAAAAGAGTACTGAGAGTTGTGTGGTGACAACTCCGGAAGGAAGTCTCCCACGTGAGAACGGGAAAAGAAGGAGGATCACAGAACGGCAGGAAGAAGAGGTAAAAAGCACATCAAGGCGAAATAGCTTGAAACCCTCACGGGAAACCAAGATGGGGAGGAAATCAGGGGGGGGAGAGGGAAGCCACTCAGAAAGTATGCCACGGGAAAACTCCTGCAGAGGAAAAGGGGGGGGGGAGGTCTACAGGAAAACAAGGGAGAGGGAAAAAAGACACAAAAAAAAAACAAAAAGAGGGCACCACATGGGGGGTCCCAAAATGAAAAAAAAGAAAAACTCGATGAATCACCCGCTTGAACAGGGGGAAATGTGGAGCCCCTGATGGGGAGAAAAAAAAACCACGAGGGGAAAAAGGTTGCAAAACCAACGGGGGGCTACGGAGGGGCGAGCCAAGGGCCATAAATTTGTTGGAGGGGAGAAATTGGAGTAGGAAAAAAAGGACTGGGGGGCAAGAAGGAAGCCAAAAAGAGCTAAAGAAGTTCGTAGAACGTCCCACATCTGGGAAAATCGGGGAAACGGTCCAGAAGAAAGTTGTGTGGGGGGGAAGAGGGGAAGGACCTTCAACAGGGGCTTACACCGGCATGGACTATTTACCGCCGGGGGGAGAAAAGGACATGCAACAAACGGAGAAAAAACGTGGGAAAGAAAAAAAATGGAGGGAGCAACTCCGGGGGGGAATAAGTCTAATTATGGAGGGGGGGGGGGGGGGAGGAAAAAAATTTTGTCGGAGGCAGCGAAAAGGGGGGGAAGAGAAGCAGGGGAAAAATTCGGCGCCCGCCAAACAAAGAACCCAAAAGGAGATCTGGGGAAGGAAAGAAGGGCATGACAGACGCAAGGGGGGTAGAGGACACCCAGGGAAAGGCACGAGTGAAAAAGCAACGGAAGAAAAGTAGGGAAAAAAAAAAGGCGCAGGATGTCCACCAGGGTTAGATTGGGGGGGAGCCAGAAAAAAACCAAAAGCCCCTTCGGCAAGTTGAAAGAGGAAAGCTGATTCAAACAGGAGCACGAACGGGGGGAACGCTTATGTCCCTCAAGGAAGGGGGAGTTAGGGCGTGGCACAGTACAAATATGGGGGAAGGTAAGGAGAAGTTATGACTGATCTCCACATTTCGTCCTACAAACAAAAAACAAAGGCGGGTGGGAAGCCATAAGAATAAGGGGGTTTTGGGGGGCGACAAAAGAAGGGGGAAAATGCCTTGGAATGCAAAGAAAATGGACGGTTTTCAACATAAGTAACTCAAAAAATGGCATGAAGTGGGGGGCAAAGAAAACGCTACACGGGGTCAGAAAATTTGGAGAACGAAGTACCATCAATCTTTGGGAAAAAAACGGTCAAGCGTTATTCCCATCCAATAAATCCCTCACACTTTGGACCAATGGTGTATAACCCGAAGAAGGAAGTCCAGCAAAGAAAGGTTGACTTGACGGAAACAACCCAGTAACCTCCCTCTCACAGAGGGCTTCCTCTAGTGGCAACAGAAGGGGGAGCTCCCCGAACCCCTAAAAAACTAGACGTTTGGGACGGTGTTTGCTGCCGGTAGAAGTAATAGCTATACCGAAAAAAGGGGAACACAGACGAATCGGAGACTTGAAAAAGAAACCAAATTGCACAAAGTACAAAAATAATGACTGGCGTCCCGGTAATGATGGGACCAAAAAGACAAAAAAAAAATTGAAGTGGATTGATCTGGGGTTCACCGAGAGGAGTCTGCTAAGAATCTGGCAACTCTGGAAGGGAACAGGGAAGCGGGGACTGAAGGAGTCCGAGGAAACGCACAACCCGACACTTTCTCTGCCTAGTGGGGAAAGCCAAGGGATTCCAAAAAAGAGGTCAACGTGGTTTATTATTAAGGGCTGGGGGGGGAATTCATGGCTTCCTTAGCCGGGAGTCCCCTCCTTTTTCAAGTTCATGGACATCTAAACCCATATGTAATGTGGTCATAAAATAGAACTCCGACACAAAACCCTTCTGCCAGTGGACGGGTACTAGCGATGCACAAGAGGGGACGCTTGGTTGGTCCCGGGGCACTTACCAAAAGTCGAAACAATTTACAGGTTGGAAAAAACACTAGTAAGCGGTTCAATCAAAGGTGGGACAATAGAAAAAATGGGAAAGCACGGGGGAAAAGAAGGTGGAAAAAAAAAAAAAATGTTGGGGGAAATGCCCTTACCTGTATAAAGGAGGATTCTTTGGGGCAGAAAAAAGAACTGGACTAACCTATGCCATTGGGTGTTAGCTGAAGGTCGCAGGAGCTTTCGACAAAAACCACTCCGGGAGGGGGCCCCCGAGGAAAAAAAGGGACTTCCTACCTGCCGAGGAACAAAAAAATTGCACCTGGGGGGGGGTCCCAGCAAAAAGGGGGGTAGGGGGAATAGTGGGCAGGGGGTGGAGAAGCACCTGTGGAAAAAGGGTGAGGGTCAAGCTTGGGGAGACTGTAAATCGTAATTGGGAAAAAAAATATAAAACGAGTCAGACGACGTCTGGCAGGAAGGAGGCGCAGGGGGGGGGGGGACAAGAAAACCAACACTGTACAACAAAAACAAAGCTTGAGAGACCAAGGCGGGGGGGGGATAAGGGCCCTCCGAAGAACGCTCGATTGAAAGTGGTGGGGAAACGCCGTACATTCGTATCATTAAGAAAAAAAGAAACGTTCAGAGGGGGTTAAATAACCGAGGGGGCACCCGATATCCGTGGGCATCCTCAACATCAGAGAAAAACCCCTACCACCCGGATGAACAGGAAACACCACCAAAAAACAACGACGCATAGACGAAGCGAAGGAAGGGGGGGGGAAGTGAAGAAGAGATGACGGGGCAGTCGATGGGTGGCGTGGATGGAGAGGAGGGGAAGGGGACCGAGGGGTGAGGTACACTTTTTGTGGGAGGGTCCACGGTAACCCGGAGTCCAATAACTAACTAGGGGATGAAAAAAAAAAGAACTTGCAAAGGGGGGGGGGTGTCACGCTCAAGCCGGAGCCTGGGAAGAGAGGGAAAAAAAACGCAGAGACTTACAAAGGGGAATATCGAAGGGTGATTGGTCCCTCTACCACAGGCGAAAAAAAAAGACTACAAAAAAAAAGAGTAAAAAAAAGGTTGGTTTGGGGACTCTCCCGCTGAAAGAGCAAAAAATATCTGAATGAACGCTAGGTTTTGGGGGGGGGGGAGGGGGGACAGGAGCTGAAAAAACGCGACCACTTAAAAAAAAAATATTGTGACGGAGGGGGGGGGGACTGACAGCGCACCCGGTAGAAGGCAAAGGGGGCCTGAGTCACACGGGGGACGGCCGGGACTGGTACCGAAAAGACTTGGGAAAAGGGACATGGTTACTCACTTCAAAATTGTGGGAAAAAAGAAAAAAAAAACCAAGGGGTTGGAGGGGGATTGAAGACGGACCCCACGGCTGCTCATTAGTGTTTCCGAGGGGGAGGGTACATTTTGAGGTAAAGAGAAAAGGGACTAAAAGTTTTTAAACTTAAAAGAATAACTTGCCTGTCACGGACCTCGGGGGACAGAGTGTGACAAGAGGGGGGGATTATTGGAAAAAAAACATACATTGTTGTATGTCAAACCTTTGACCACAAACGAGGGGCTTGACTGGAGGGAAAACACAACGAGGGTGGCAGAACGGAAAATACATAGATGACATACCATTCAAAAGGTGATGGCCGACAAGGGAAGGAGGTCAAGTGATGGGGGGGGGAAAAAGGGATGAAAGGAAACAGTGAGTTGTGTTGAAACCTGCTAAAAAAAATCAGGGAATTCATCCAGGACATACGGGAGAAGAGTGTGAAGGGGGAAGTTCACTGGGGGGAAATAAGACCACATGGCAAGGTCAATGAAAAAGTGTAAAAAGCAGTTTGGGGAAGTGAAGACAAAAGGAAAGAAAAGGGTTCGGTGCCGAGGCGGAGAAGCTTTTGGGCCCAGCCTAGGAACCTCAGTGACAGGGCCCCAAATTCGGGGGGGCATGCCCTCCGGGCAAGAATCCGGTCACTCAAAAAAAAACAACCTTAATCATTATTAAAACTAGGAGAGAAGTGTCTGAAGGGAAGCCCCCCTACTGGTCGGTTAGTAGATGGAGCTTGAACGTGCTCAGACGAAGACCTGGAAAGTGGCAAATTTCGGGTGCGTTCACTTGTGCAAAATACAAGTTACCATGGGGTCGATATGCTTCACTGCGAGAAATCGAGGGAAAAAAGATTAAACCCTACCACCCGCTACCAGTCCGGCGCTTAAGACCAGCCCCGGGTAAAATTAAAAGCACGTTGTCAGTATTCCTAAAAATGAAAAAAAGCCTCACATGAGAAAAGAAGGAAACAAATGGGGTTCGAAAACGGGTGGTTACTTGCGTTAATACTCTTGGTCAAGTGGGGCGAGGCAAAAAAGGGGTCAGTACGGCCCCCGAAGGTGCAAGGGACAAAATCTAGTATACACAAAAACAAAAGAGACAATCTGGAAAAAAAGGGAAACGAAAAAATGGAGACGAAAGCTCCCTTCTTCATTAATAAATTGTGAAAGGGGTGAAGGGAGATAACGGAAGTCAAATGACCCTAGATAAGGATAAAGAAAATCACTTAAGAGGGGCTGCAGGGGCGGAATTGAATAAAATCAAAAGAAGACCTTTCGGGACAAAAATACTCCCGACCCATGCAATCAAACAAACGACTTCAGTCAAAAAAAAAGTCCGGGGGAAGGGGGAAGAAAGTGCCAACTATAAAAACCGAAAAAAAAGAACCACTGAGGAAAAGGCTGGGACGTGGAATGACGGGGCACAGGAAAAACCACGCAAAGGTCCGTGGAGGCCGGTCAGTCAGATCGAACAAATAAACGTACTATTGAGAAGGTAAAGAAGCTTGCGGGCACCATCACAAACAGCTTTGGGGGAAAAAGAGGCAACTCAGACATCAAGTCCGACAGGAATTGGGCCCACACGGGGCACGCTTCGTCGGCAAAAATGATCGGAAAAAAAACCTCACTGACGGGGTTTAGAGGGAAGGAGTCACCTCGTATGTGAACGGGGGGGGCCAACCCAAACTCCGTAAACTATCTAACTGGACTCGGAAAAAAGCACAGAAGGGAGAGCGGACCAAACCAGACGTCAAAAGGAGGATAACACTACTACAAGCGGACCTGGGGATTCGAAGGGGATTAAACTATTGGGGGTGATATATGGGAACGGCATTAAAAGTCCAAGTAAAACACCCGGTGAAAAATCGTGGTTGGTATTTGGTGGACAAAGAACTGGGGGCAAAACCGAGTGCCAGGACAAGAGGGTATGAAGAAAAACTCAGGAGGGTAACCACGGGGGTCACCTCAAAGGGGAGGCTGGGATGAAACTAGGGGGGCCCGGAAGTTCTAACTTCATTCTGGGGGGGGGAGAGGAAGCGGTCGCTCGAAAAGGAAACTAAGTAACAGGGAACTGACAAAAAAGGTTATCCTTTTTCCCTATCCCATACTTTTATAAATGCACAAAGAAAACGGAAAGGGGCAATCAAAGATGTTCTCTTTGCCAATTAGAAGAAGACGAGGAAACTACTTCGAATAAAAAAAATGGAAACCAAAAATCTCTTCTCGGGGTGGCGGGAGGGGGACAAATTTCAACGGGGAAAAAACACCTTCCTCAGGGCACGAACCAAGACCACTAAAATTGCTGGGTTGTACGGGGAACGGCTGGGGGGAGGGGGAGGAAGAGCCGGGAGCTCATACATGGGAAGGAAGTTCAAGATCAACTATCGAAAATTGATTTCGAGATGAGAAAAAAAAGACTTACCCGTCCTTTGGGGAGTCGTGATCCTAGTAATAACGTGGGGGGGGGGGAGGGGGTAGAAGAGGAAGAAAACGGCTTTGCAACCTTAGTGACCCTGAATGAACAACCTCAAAAAACTCACTTCCAAAAAACAAAAACTACGGGGGGCGGCAAGCTAAGACCAGCGGGGGCATAACGGGTTAGGGAATGAATCCACCCACACGTGGGAAAGGCAGAAAACTTGACAAAAAGAAAAAGTTAGGTAAAAACTGGAAGGTCCCCGCTGGACAGGGGTTTTTTCAAGGTTCCCGGGCAGGTACTTGGCATACCTTTAAAAGGGGGTCCGAGAAAACCCCCTATAGAGGGGTCGAGCGCGACATTTAGAAATCAAAGGGCCTCACGGAGGGAGCCTCCTTGGACTCAGAAACCGGACAAAAGTTCCGCAACTCCCGAGTCCTAAAAGTGAAAAAGAAAGAGGGTACTTCGCAAGTCTAGAGGTCAGGAAAAACAATGTGCAGGGGAAAAAGTATGGGAATGGGACCAACAGCATCCAATACATAAGGCAAAGGGGGGGGTCATGGAGGGAGGCACAGCATTATGCAAAAAGGGGACTGGAGCGCTTCTAACCCTGGAAAATTTGGGGTATTTCTTGCACGTATGGGGTTGACAACTCAATCAAATCAAGTACAGGGAAGAGGAAAATAAGGAATTCTAGGATCAAAAAATTATACATCTCCGAAAAACAACAAAGGGGAAAAAAGGAAAAGTGAAACGCATCTAGGATCTCCTCCTTTGAAATTAGCCGTTAACCAAAGGGGTTCAAATGTGGAAGGGGGTGCAACAAGACACGGACAAAGAAATAGCGGTAGGGCAAAAGGAGCTTAAAAGGCTTTTAGTATGGCTTGGAGAAAAAACTGTTTCAAAAACAGTGCATGAAAACAAGAATGGAACAAAAAAATCCAATATCAAATCTCACATTGGGGGAAAAAAACGGGGGCGTTCTCACAACGGAGAATGCCAGGGGGAAAGCATGTTGACGGGGGCGGGGCAGATCCTGGGGGGGGGGGGCTATAAACAAAGGGAGCACCTCTTGACAGGCACTAAGAAAAGAGACTTTCTGAGGGATGGGTGAAGAAAATACTTACCTGAGAAGCATGCAACAAAAAACTAACGGTGCGCAGGTGAAAAAGAACATCGGGTCAGGCCCACAATAATTTGATTACTCCTTGGCAAGTGGGGGGAAAATGGGCAGAAAAACTGCAACAAACCTACTAGGTAGTCCGTGTGGGTGGTGGTCCTCGAGGCGGCCTACGAGGACCGGTGCCATCGAAGCCATCAGTGGAGCCTACGATGCAAGAAAGGAAAAAACTTTCGGGGGGGGGGAGACAGGGAACTCCAGAAAAAAAAAAAACACGTCCGCGCGTTTTGGTAGACGGGTAGAGGGGGGGATGAAGGGAATAAGGAGCTCCAAAGGTCCGACAGAAAGGCTCCGGAACCCGGAAAAAACTTTCTACGTTCGAGCCAACCGTGGTTTACCGAATTTGGGGAAAAGGCGGGAAAAAGTATCTGGAAGTGAAACGCATGGAACCGGGGCCTTCTATTGTGCATAAATGGAACTAATCGACCACGAATGGGGGGGGGGGCACGAAAAACGTTCTTGGGGTCCTTGGCGAAAAGCCCGGGGGGAGAACAGGAAAAAACATGGGAGTTGGATTCCAGGGAGGGCGGTAAGACGCAAATGGGACACTAAAATAGGAAGGAACAGGGAAAAGAAAAAAAGTGCAGAAAATTCATTGTTCACAAGTGTGGGTAAGAAGCATCGGTTTGGGAACTTCTCAGGGTTCCACCTTTCGGTGGATATGAAGCGGGGGGAAGGGGGGAGCGGGGAAAAAAAATAAAAAAGGATTACATGAAGGGTGGGCAAAATATTGAAGGGACCAAGGTAGCCTCTTACAAAAACCACAAAGCTATCTCCAAGTAGAATAAGAAAATTGAGGGAAAAGAAAAAAGACGGGTGGGGGGGAACGGGGTCCGAAAAAAAAATCACTGCGGCGAGCACGAGAAAGTCTTTCGTTTGTGAAACGAGCGCCATAACTCCCTTCCGAGAAAAAAAAAATCGAAACGGGGGCGCCTTGAGGTGGCAAAAACAGGTAAAATCTCATGAATGGGAAAAAAGGGTGGGGGTGCAAACAACTGGCCCGAAAAAAGAAAGGGAAAAAAGGGCGCTAGTGAAAAAAAGGACTTTAAAAAAAAAAGAGGGAGAAGGGTTACACGCAACCTCACAAGTAAAAAAAAAAGAAGGGGAATCGAAAGGGGGAGATCGAAGGGAAAAGCTAAAGACGTCGTCCGACCTTAGTTGTGGGGGTGTGGATGAAACCAACCGAAAAAGGAAAGGGTTAAGATGGGGATGTTACGAAAAGATATAGCCTTCCTGACAAACCAAAAAAAAAGGGAACTGGACTGAAAACCCGGAAAGAGAGTTTGGTCTCCAAGATTGGAAACATAAACACGAAAAGGGGTGGGGTGTCTTTAATCAGCAAGCCGAATATCTAGTTGAAAACTAGGGTCGGCCTATGAAGTGGGTAGGGGGGGAGGTAGAACTCAAAGAAAAAACATTGGGGTAGTTTCAAAGTGCCTTATCGAGAAAAGTTTCATCAGGGCCCTCGGAGACACGAGTGGGAAGAAAGTTGCTTTGGGGGGGGGGGGTATTAACCAGGAAGGAGAGGGCGTTTGGGGTGCTCTTTAAAAGCTACCGTGGTGAAAAAAAAACTCGTTAGGGCCTGTAAAGTAACACGTGGGCTAAAAACGCCCAAGGACCAAAAAAAAAAAGGGGGGGGGGAAACCCCAATTCAAGCCGTGGTACTCAGACCGGGGGGTTCGAGGGGGGGGATGGAGTGGGCCCCAAAGGGCCAAGGGTGAAAAAAAAAGGGGAAAAGAGGGAAGGGGGGGGCATTCTACCTTTCCAGGGGAGAAATAAAAAACATCGAAACTTGAGAGTTTTTTGAGGGGGCACCCGAGCAGCGGACTGGATAACACCGATCCAACAAGAATTCAGTGAAGTGGAGTTGGAAAGTGAATAAAGGGGGGGAGAAAACGAAGGTCTTAAATTACAGGTTTTAAAAAAACGAGACATCTGACACCACAAAAAACACACCAGACCTGTACGGGGGGCCCTCCATGAAAAAAAGCACAAACCCACAAAGTTGAGGAAGAAGAAGAAAAAGAATCAGGGAAAAAAAAGCGTGAGGGGGGTTTAGAGCTAACTTGCCCGAAAAAGGGGGAAAAATTATGGGAAGATCACTCAAGACTGAAAAACTGACGGTCAATTACCACTGAAAAAAAAAAAAGGCAACAAGTGACATGGGGGAAAGAATTGGGACTTCACATCGGGACGGAAAGGCGGGCGGGTGCAAAAACGAAAAATACCTTTCAGGACACCTCTGGCGGCAGTTGATGAATCGAAAAGCCAAGGGGTCACCGTAAAAAAAAAAACAGGGATCGTGGGGAATTGACACCAAAACGAAAAAAGGAAAGCCACTCCTACCCTGTTGAGGGAGGAAACGTGTATTCAAAGGAGTTCTTGGGGGAATTTTCAAGGGGGGCAGCAAAAGCGTTCTTAAAACCGGGAAAAAAAGGGTCAAAGGTAGGGGAAAAAAAAAAAAAAAAAAAAAACAAATAAAAAAAAAAAAAAAAAAAAAAAAAAAAAAAAAAAAAAAAAAAAAACAAAAAACACCACAAAAAAGCCAAAGAAAGAAACCACAAAAACCCAAAAAACAAATAAACACAAAACACACGAAAACTAAAAACAAAAAAAAAAAAAAAACCAACAAAAACTCCAAAAGATAACAAGGAACAAACAAAACCCCGGTCAAAATATTATTTGGGTACCCTCCTCCCCACAACCTCTCTCCAGATGTGAACACTTTTCTCCTTTCCTGCACTTGGTCTTCCTTCTCATCAATTGCCAAACCTACTACAAGGTGACTCTAAAAAAAGGGGGTCCCCCAGAAAAAGGAAGCCGAAGGAAAAGAAAAAAGCTTCACGGGCTGACCAGAGAGGACAAGTAACAGAAACGAGGCACTTTTCCAAAGGAACCCGGAACGCGCTAAGACACTAAAAACACCCCTCATCCAGCAGGTTAAACGGCCAAGGTCCATGGACCGCCAAGGAGGGGGAGGTAAGCCATCTCAAGGCTTGGGGGGGGGACAAGCGTTTCAACAAAAAAAAAAGAGGGCACAGGAAAGATCTTCGAAATGCCTTGACGAAAAACGGACGATTGGGGACTGTAGGAGGGGGAGTGACATCACCGCTAAAAAGAGGGGGCTTGTTTGGGGAGAGGAATGCGCAGCCCCGGGACTTCAACAAACTTCAACAGCGGTTGGGGGGAAAAAAAAAAAAAACACCTTGGAAAGGGGCAAAAGGGGGGGGGAACGTGGGCCAAACACGTTCTGGGGGGGTTGGTAAGTCGGGGGAGAAAGAAAGAGAGGGGCGCTCGGAAGCTAAAAAATGTTCCGACTTCATCCACAGGACAAAGGAACGCTCGTCCAAAAAACGCGTTAAAACTCAATCAGCTTGAAGGTATGAAGGATCTGAAACTAAGGGGGGGGGGTCAAAGGGGGGTCACAAAAAGCTGGACCTTCCAGCAAAACAAGGGGGACCAACTAGTTGATGGGTGGGGGGGAAGTCCGCAGGAAAAAGCGCAAAATGGAACACGCGGGCCACTTCCTTTATTGATACACACAAAGAGTCGGGCCCAACAGCATTGTGGCAAACAAATGTGTTATTTCCAGTTGGAAGCGGGTGGCTCAAAAAAGGCAAGGGGGGGGGGTTAGATCTAAACACAAATTTGAAAAAAGAACCCTTTGAATTACTGTACTCGGGAGACTGCAACCCCTTAAGAATCTTGAGTTCGCATTCCCCACGGGAGTGGGGTCAAAAGGGGAAGTTGCAATAAAAAAAAAGAAAAAAGAGAGACGAAAATTTCGACTGGGGGGGTTGAAAGTTGCCAAAAGCTCCTGGATGGGGCGAGGGGGGGGGGGACAACGGAACGCCGCTTCGCAAGCAGGGCTCAAAAACCCGTGGTTTGGGGAAAAAAAAAGGAACAAAGGTGGAGTCAAAAAAAGGGGAAGCAAAGCATGCCTTCAAAGCACACTAAAGAAAATCATGTAGGAAAAGAAAAACGGACGCGCGTTGCGGCGCCGTGAGCATAAGGGTGGGTGAGGGCAGGAAGAAAAGACGACAAAACGAGTCATGCTGTCCTGCGAGGGGCAGCTCATGAGCAGCCTCGCGGGGGACAAAAGAGAATCGTTGTGGCTTCTTGCCACAAGTGGAAAAAAAAGCGGAAAGGGGGAGGGGGGGGGGGGGCATGGGGAAAGAAAAAAAAGAGGGTTCAAAAAAACTCAGTCACGTCGTTGGTGGGAAGAGGGATAGATGTAACATTAAGTCAACCCCAAAAAAAAAAAACAAAACACGATCCAGGGTGACAAAAAGTTCAATCAAGAAAGACGCGACCGGGGGGGGAGAGAAACATCGAGGTGGGGACCGGAACTCATTCCTATTCCCTGGGGAAGAAATTTCTGGAAACCAAAGGGCTCGGTCTTAAATGTCCCGCCTGGGGGGGGAGGTGGTTCACATCCACGCCAGGGCATAAAAAAGGGCAGAATAAAAGAGTCTCCAATCAAAACAGGGGAGCACGAAAAAAAAAAACACTTTATCTCTGACCTTCAGCAGGGGGGGCAGTGAGAAATGTTGGCAACACGGTCAAAAAAATGTGGAAAGTACCGGAAGCTCTCTTACCAAATTAAAAGCAAGAATGACGCCGAACAAAAAAAAAAGGGAGGTAGGATAATTTGAAAGAAGCAAGGAGGGACCCGGGGGGAACCCAAGATGAAAATCAACAGAGTGGTGGGTGAAAAAGAGAAGCAGAAAAGCAGGAGGAGAAAAGCAGGGCTAAACCGTGAGGTCATGGACTGGGGGAGACGCTGACCGGCGGCAAGGGGGGGGGGGGGGAAAGGGAGGAGGGTTACTCCAAATGACAATAAAAGCAAAAAAAAAAAAAACGGACGCTAAAAGGGTGAAGTTGAAAGGAAAGAAGAAACTTCAAGACGTCTTGGCGGGTGAGGGGCAACGCGGTTTGGGTAAAAAGCCCGCCCGGAGGAAAACCGCTGATCGACAACGAGGGAAGGAAAGAGCCATTGGGGACTGGTTTGGTCTAAGGAACTCGGGTGCTGACAAAAAACTTCCTTGGCGAATGTCGGGGGGGGGAAAAAAGGGAAAACGTGGGGCATGGTTAAACAAGACAAAAAAAAAACACTCATCTTGGAAAAGGATCTCGCTTCCCGATGGGGGAGTCCTCCTAGCACCACCGATGAAGGGGTGTGGTAAAAAAAACTCAAAGGTTCCCGAGAAGGTCGCAAAAAGGGACAAAATTGCCAGCGAAGTCAGTCATAGGTGTGTCGCAGGGGGGGGGATATGTTCCGCCAAAAACGAAACACAACAAAGTATGGCGCAAGGAACCGAAGACCAAGACCCCTGTCGTTGGGGGGTGTGACGAAGGAAGATGGAAACTGGGCCAGAAAGCACACACGGGGGGAAAAAATGGCATGAATGCGCTACCCCCAGTATTCATACGAAAATAGGGCGTCAAGAACGGTCAAATCGGCCGGGGGGACTCGCAAGAGGGCAGGCTGGGTTGCCGGGCAGGTTTGTCCAATCGCAAGAAAGAGGATGGTAAATTGTAATCACCCAGTCGAGCTGGGGGGCACCTGCGAGGGGCACGACTAAAAAGATGGCGGGAACTCAGGGGGGGGGGTAAAACCAGGAAGGAACTATAAAGGGCTGGGCCAAGCAAAACTGCTACCCCGTGACGCAAATGGTAAGATTAAGGGTTTTCCGGAAGAAAGCGCATAACACCAACGAATTTCCAGAAACTACGGCAAGGGGGGACGGGTCATCACACGTCGAAAAAAATGGGGACACAGGGAAAAAGGGGTACGAAACGCAAAAAAAAATATCACACACGAAAAAAAAAAAAAAAAAAAAAAAAAAAAAAAACAACAACACACGTGTAAGCCTAAAAAGAGGGCCCGGGCGGATGTGGCGCTGGTGGAAAAGCCGTCGGAGTTGCCACAAACAACAACGGAGGGCTCGGTGAAAATGCTGAATGAGACAAGGGGGTGAATGCCTTTAAGTGCAAACTCCTGACAAAAATTCAGACCAAAAGAATATACGCAAAGGAATAGCCAAACGCTAGAGTGGAAAACGCGTACAAAGGACTGGTGGGGCCGAAAGTAGGGGGAGGGGGGGTTGACGAGCGCAAAGGAAACCGATCTCGCTCTAAAAACCCTAACAAATGGAGTGTTCCAAAGGAACACAAAGGAGGTAAATCTTGACAAGGGTTGGTACCAAGCGTCGGAGGAAGAAGGGGGGGCAAGAGCTCACCTGGGAAAAAATTGGTGGGACTATTGAAAGCTCAGGGGGGGGGGATGTGAAATAATAATAACTCTAAAGGGGGAAAAAAATCGAAGGGGGGGTGGTTCACAAGGAGGAAGAATGACAGAGCTCACGGGGGGGCGGGTGGGGTGGGCAAAAAAAAAATTGGAAAAAGTCACCAGGAAGTTGAAGATGAAGGTGGGGGGAGGGGGCCTCTCTCCTCAGCTGTCACGGGAAAGGGTGCAAAGGCCAAAAAGGGAAATGGCTGAAAGGAAGAGAGGGAGGCTTTTCCGGGGCAGTATTGGGGAAAAAAGGGGCCCGGCGGAAAAGAAAGGGGGGGATTGAAGACAAGGACAAAGCCAGGAACATCGGGCTCGGGGGTAATGTGGGGGAACCCTGGATGGCGTGTGTCCGTTGGTGAAGGGGTAAAATGGGGGCAGATAGGTAATGGGAAGGGAGAAGAAGAATGAATCTTTTCGTCCAAACGTGCGTCGAGAAGGGGACAGAGTGGACTTCTGGGGTGTAGTGCAGGGTACAGAACAGTAAGGTTTGTGCAAAACGGGGGGGTAACTAAAAGGGGTGGTCCGAAAAAAAGCGTAGGGTTTCAGCAACGTGCCCTAAAGAGGAAACGAAACAAAGGGAACAAGACCGTTTTACTTTGCGCGACCGAACAAGACACAGAAAAAAATTTAGTTAGTGGTGGGCGCCATTTGTATCCTGTGCCATGGTTGACGTAAAAAAACTTTCCCGTTTGTGGGTCCATAAAAAAAAAAAAAGGCATTGTCCAGGGAAGAAGGGAAAACTTCTGATTCCATCCGGCACCCAAAAGGTTTAGTGCACTAAAAACTACAAACAGCGAGAAGGGACTGAGGGTGGAAGGGGGGGGCAAAATCTAAGAAAGGGGGACAGGGGGCATTTTAATTGAAAGAAAGCCTAGAGGGGGCTGAAATGGGAGGAAAAAAACACATCTTCTCTAAAAACCTCAAAAGGAAGAGGTTCCCCCGAACAGGGTGTCGGGGCTGCAAAAGAGAGATAGTCCAAAAAAAACACGGGGAGCGGAGAAAAAAAAAAAAAAAAAGATATGGCTTGGGGACAGTGAAGCAGCAAACGAACCCTAGCTACCAGGGGGGGGGGGGTGGGGTTGGTGGGGGGGGGGGTGTGGTGGGGGGGTGTGGGGGGGGGGGGGGGGGGGGGAGGGGGGGTGGGGGGTGGTTGAAAAGGGGGGTTATCTTTTACCCTGGCGACTGAGAAAACTGGCGGGACTGTTCAAAAAAGTAAAACCATCCACTGCCTGAAAGCTGTGGCATCCGACGTTTCGTCCTTCAACCATCGGGAAGGAAGGGAAAGAAAGGGCCCAGTTACTCCAACCGAAAGGGGAAGAAAGACGAAGGACACGTGAAACACTCACCGGGACCAAGGGTTTCCGTGCCCCAAAAAAAAAAAAAAAACCAGAAAGGTCGGATTCAACGGTAGGAAATTGACGTTTGAAGGGGGGCCGTTTCCAAGGGGGAGGGGGCGCCAAAAACCATCGTCGTCAAATTCAGGAAAAAAAAAACGACGAGTCAAAGGGAAACCAAAGCAACCCCTCGCTAGGGGTCAGAATAGCAAAAAAAAAGAAAAAACGAAGGTTGCTCGAGCAAGGGACAGAAAACTGTCGGGCCAGCCCTTCAGGGCACTTGGGAAAAAGGTTAAGAAGGGGAAGGGAATACAGGGAAAATGAAACCGCAAAAGGAGCAAAAACACTACTCGAGATTAGGGGGTCTGATTGGAATCCCAAAGAACCGAGAAGGCATTGGGAAAACATACTTGCAGCCAAGGGGGGGAACCCCCCCCACAAGCTCGTTCAACTGGGTAAAGAAGGGTGTCTGAAAAAGGCCTGGAAAGAGAGAAGTAGTGAGCAGCTCAACTGACCTGAGGGGGGGGGGCTTTTGGCAAACAACCAACGGGACACCCCCTATTCTAAATATCAAAGGTCATCGGGCCAAAGCTTCCGATTGTGGGTTAGCGGTAAAGAGGGAAAAGGAATCAAAAGCCGATAATCGATTTTTTCCCGATGCTCAAGAGGGAAAAAATGTCCAAGGCAAGCCGGGGGGGAAACCACCCCTTCTTAAACCAAAAGGGGAGGGTACCGATGTTGCCGCAACCAAAAGGAAAAACAAAGGGGTGTTGGGCCAAAAGCACTGGGAAGGGGTAGGGGCGCAAGAAAAGTAACCCGAGACGGTTCTAGTGCCGCGAACACAGGAAGCCTCAAGAACTCCTCGCGACGAAAAAAGCCGAAAGGACTGCCTCTCTCTCCCGAAAGGATGAGGAAACGCAGGGCTTGTACGGGGAAAAGAGGCACTCATGGGAAAAGCCAAATCTTCTGAGAGTGGGAGGGGGGATGTTGGTGAAACAAAAAAAGCATGTACCAGGACAACCAGAGGCCCAAGCCACTGGGAAAGGTATTATCCCACAGACCGACAGCTTGGGGGAGGAACCATGTGCACCAAGGACATGGTGAAAGCAACGGGGGGTAATTGCCCGGATCCGGTGTGGAGAGGTCCCTGCCAGAGGGGTAAAAAATCGGGGGGGGGCGAAGCCGCTCAGGGGAAAGGTCACGTACAGGGTCCCTGGCAGCAGGGTAACCATTTCTTGATTGTTGAAAAAAAGGAAGAAAAGTTTATAAGGGCGGCCCAATGCCCACCACACTTAGTGCAACGGTTTTCGCAAGTGACATTATAAAGCGCTGAACAAGAACTTCGACTGGGGGAAAAAGTTGCCGAATTGAGAGGAGAAAGCAAGACAAGGCGAAGTGGGGGCAGAAGACGGGGGGGGAGAGGTAAGAACGGCAGTCGAAGGGGGGGCCGGGGAGAGAGATTGGATGAAGTAAACGGAGCATAGGGAGGTGAAGAAGCTGGAAAGGCAGGGAAGAAGCCAGGCGGGAGAAGGGAGGGGAGGCAAGAGCACGGGTAAGCTGGGAGAGAGAGGGGGAGGGAGGAGGGGGGGGCAGAGAGAGAGAGGGGGGGGAAGCAGAGGATAGGAGAGAGCGCCAGTAAAGTCGTGAGCCGTGCGGGCTACGGAGAAGACGAGTCGGAGGAGGAAGGGAAGAGGGTGAGGAGACAGGGGGAGGGGGGTTGGGGGGATTAGTATGTGGTTAATGGAGGGGAAAAGATGTACGGGATTGAAGGGTGGGATTAAGTGGGGTAGGACTGATCAAGGACGGGCTCGGGGGGTCGAGGGGGGGTGTAAGGAGGGATGAATGGGGAAAAGGGGAAGGGAGAGCAGAGTAAGAGGGAGAGGGTGGGGAGGTCCAACGTGGAAAGGCTATGGGTGCGGAAGAGGCACAGACTGAGGGGGGGATGGAAAAGAATAAGGTAAAGAAAGAAGAGGGATCAGAGGATATGGGGGGGAGCTTAGATGACAGAAACGGGTAGGAGGCAGAAGGGGGGAAGGACATTGAGCAGGGAGTAGCAGAGTGAAGTGTTGTGGTCAAATCGAGAGAACGAATGAGAGAGAAGAAAGGAGGAAATGAAGGCGAGATGAAAGAAGGAATAGGTAGAACGAAGGGGGGTGGAGGAAGAAAACGGTGAAGGAGGGGGGGGTGAGCGGTGAGAGAGAGGGAAGGGAATAAGGAGAGGTCGAAGGAGAGTAGGGAGCAGGGTAAAAGCTAGAAAAGGATGGAGAGAAGGAGAAACGGAAAAAGGGTGGAAATGATAGCAGATGGGGAGGTGGGGTGGGAACACGGGAAACTTAGAGAGTATGGGGGTAGTGGGTAGATACGATTTCTCATGTTGGGTGAAGGGACAAACCTTGGCGGCCCGCAAAAGGGCCGCGTGGCGGTCCAGGGCCGAGAAGGGGTGATTTGGTCATGCTTTTCGTAGGCCAGGGGGGGGGGAAATAGATCATCAAAACTTCAAAAAGAACAGCCATCTTTGAAGCAGCCTGACGACGGTTGTGGGGGGATAGAAAAAAAGTGAGGAAGAGTGGGGCGGTGGGGGAAAGCGAACGCCGACGTCACCGGATCAAAGATGAACCTCGGAAAGTGGACAGCCCTCCTGAAAGCGCACTAGAAATCGGGGGGGGGATCTCTTCCTGCAACAGAAAAGTTGACGGAGAAGGGAAATATTGACTGAAAGTGAAAGAGTGCCTTGGATTGAAAAAAAAAGAGAACGCGGGGGGGGGGGGATGTAATGAGTCACAAGACAACCCCCACATCTTGTGGGAAATAACCGAAAGGAATGGCGAAAATCGAAAGGGGGGAGAGAAACGCTGAAGAATCGCAGGCTTGAAAATGCCCTGGAAAAAAGAAAAAAAGGTCACCGTTTTTTCAACTGTGCGGGGGGAATTTGATGGGTTGTCCAAGGGCCACTCTGCCTTCACCCCAAAAAAGGGACAGGGGAGGACAGCGGAAAAGGAGCAAAAGGGGGGAGAGATGAGTGCCCTTCAGAGTTGGAGGGGGAAAAGGGACGGAGGGGGCACAAACGATCCGTGTGGTGCGGAACGGGCATCCTTCACCAAACGGACTAGAACGAAAAACTTATAGCTCACAAAAAACAGTGATGGATGGACCCAGGGAGGAGGAGGAAAGAATTGTGAAGTGGTGAGATCAGAATTGAAGGACAGTGTTCAGACCTGCGGAATTCAAAACAGTGTGGGACCGGTTGTCAAAAAGAACTTTCAGGCCCACAAAGCCGACGGGGGGGGGGGGGGGGAAAGAAGAGATTGACAAAACAAAGTGGACTAAGACTGCCGGGAGGTTTACGAATTTTGGGGGCAGGCGTCAGGAAAGGCCTTCCAACAAATGGATCCGCGAAAATTTTAACGGGGTGAGCTGGGAAGAAAAGGCTCGCCGTGAAATGGGGAGGCAAAAAAGCCTAGGGTTCCGATGAACCCCTCGATCAAGGGAGGAAAAAAGGCAATCGGGGAGTATCTATCCACAAACATCAAAAAAAAAAACAACCAAAAACAAAAAAAAAAAAATGCAAGGTGTGCGCGGAAAGGAAAAAAAGAAATCAAGATATCGGAAACGGCCTGCTTCGGGGAAAACCAAACCACGAAATGATGTTTTGGAGCCAGCAAAAGCGGATGCTCCCGTAAACGTGGAGGGGCCAATAAAAAAACAAAGGCGGCAAGTTGTTGAACGAGGGCACAAGATCTTGGCAAGCGGAAGGCATCAGGGAGGCGGGTAAGGCCAGGGGAGTCAACCACCGGGAAGACACAACGGTTAAGTGAAAGACGGAAGGAGAAAAAGAAAAGAGGGACGCGCGTGGTAAAAAAAAAGCGGAGCTCTGGGCGAAAGGCAGTGAGATGAATTACAAAGGAAAGTCTCTCACAAAACAAAATCCACTTGGCGAGGCCAAGCACGGGGAGCTTGGGGTGTAGGGTGGCTTGGGGGGGTAAAATGACAAGAAGATAAGGTTTTAAAAAAAAAAGTCAGGGAAAGCTGGTCCTCAGGTTTCTAATGGGGGGGGACAAAGCCCCACCGACCACTAGGCTGGCATAACCGTGGCAGGAGACCTTCGGGAGTCGCTGGGGGGCAGAGGCAAGGTATGCTAGGAGGTTGAAAGGGGGGGGAATTCATGAAGAGCTCCCTAAAAAACAAAAAGCCCGAATAGAAATACCACGGCACGGAGGGCCGGAAAGTCCAGCTCGAAAGGGCAAGTCACAGGGAAGAAATGCACTCTTCGGCTTGTGAAAGATAAAGTTAAGTGTTCCTGTCGGAAGATGGGGAGGGGGGGGGGAAATTGCCAAAAAAATACAACAGAGGAAAAGCTCGTTTAATGTGAAGAGGGACGGGGTGAAGCAAGGTAAAAAAGTAACTGACAACCCCTCGGTTTCAAAGATACAGTGTCCGGTAAGGGGGCAAAAACAGCGGAGGGGGAAAAGAAGGGACCGCAGGTACGGGGCCAAGCTGAAGGAGGGAATGAACCGGTTCGCTCTTTGAAATACTAGCGCCACATCAATCGGTACTATCCGCTAACAACCGGAAACAGTGAGGTGGCACAGGGCACTCAAGTGCAGTGGGGGGGTGTTTTCACAAGCGGTCTAAAAAGGGGGAAAAAAGAAGAGTTATGATCTGGGGGCAAACTAGTCGATTATCAACCGGGGAGTGGGGATGCAATAGGAAAAGATTAATAGGAAGTATTGCGAAATGAATTCCAATCGAAAACGTACGAAAAAGGGTGTTGTCGTCTCTTTCCAGAAAAGATGACTAGAAGATTGCTTAGAAGTTCGAAGGGGGAGTAAGCAGGGTCAATCCACAACAGGAACAGTTACACAAAAACCTCTTGACCGGGAAAAGAAAGTATGGTTATGGAAGTTGTATTTATTGGAACCTAATTCCACTGGAAAGGGGGGAAAGTAAGGCTTCACAGCACAAGATCTTCTCTTTAAAGGGGTGACCTGCCTTTGGAGTGGGAAGGTTAGGCGACGAAAAGAATAACATTTATTTTTGACAGAAGTCGAAAAGAAAAACCGTTACCCCCACGTTGCAACAGGGAGGGTTGGGACCCAGAGGGGTGGGGGGGGATTTAGTTGTGGGGGAATCATGGTATAAAAGTTTTTGAAGTAACTAGGGTGGGTAAGGAAAGATTTGTGGGCCGGAACCTGAAAAGGGACAAAAGATAGGCTATGATAAAAAAACCGTGTTATGTAAGAAGGAGTTGTGCGAAAAACAATGTTATTCTTCCATTTGGAAAAAACGGGAAAAAAAGGAGGTGGGAAGATATGGGTGTTGCTAAGTGCTCAAGGAGTCAACATCCCTCACCAAATACTTGAAGAAAAAGGTGGTGAGGCATGTCTCCGCACAAAAAAAAGGAGAGAAGGATAAGTACAAGTTAAGGGACAGGGGTAGTTGATGGGAATAAAAAAAGGGGGAATATGAAGGGTAAGCAAAAAATGTAAAAAAATAAAGAAAAAAGGGAATATCGAGAGCTACAAACGTCCCCTTGGGTTGGTTGTACGGAGGACTGGGGGACAAAATA
>Ga0179593_1452444_pt1 | contig 23357 bp, 1 predicted proteins | sample CZODoug2_1_08_16_FD_185931 | JGI IMG/M metagenome (GOLD analysis project Ga0179593, IMG submission 185931) | Vadose zone soil fungal communities from Angelo Coast Range Reserve, California, USA - CZODoug2_1_08_16fungal (PacBio error correction) | ecosystem: Environmental > Terrestrial > Soil >...
TAAAATAATAAAATAAAAAAAATAGCTATAATAAAAAAACCCTAAATATTTAAAAAAGCCGCCCCTGCTCTACCTTATAACCCTAAATAATATAAAAAGAATACCCCATAAATTCTAAATAAGCTTTACAATAAATTAAAAAAAATAATTTACCTTACTAATATATTATTATAATTAAATATAAAAAGTTTGAAGACAATATAAAACTACATTATAATTAACCTAGCTAGTAATAAAATACAAACTAATTGCGAAATCCATAAGGCGGCGTTTTAAAATATGGCTATAACAAGAGTTAAATTTAAGCCTAAAACTCTATAGAATATTATAAGCCCCTTAAATAATAAAAAAATAAAAAGCTAAAATAAACCTGGCTCCTAAAAAAAAAAAATATAAATAATACAAAAAAATAAAACTCTAAAATAGCTTTATAAACCTAATATACCTACCTGCCTAAAAATGCTTAAAAATAGTATAAATAAAACTAAAAATAAACCCTAAATAAAATTTAAATTATAAAAAAAAAAATAAAAGACTAATACAATAATATAAAAACACGTGCTATTAATACCCCCTGCTAAAAGCCTACGCCTAAATTACCTAAAAAAAATAAAAAAAACAACTAAAAAAAAGCCACCTCTTTCCTCTTGCTCCCCCCCCTCCCCACCTCACCCTCCTCTCACCCCTCCCTTCTCCAACACCCCGCCCCCCCTCCCCTCAACAACTACCTAAGAAGAAAAAGGCCGAAAACCGTAAGAAAAAACTAGAAAAAAAAAAAAGAGAAATAAAAGTATAATAATAAAATATAAAAGAAAAAAAAAAGAAAAAAAAGGAAAAAAAAAAAAACACCCTAAAAAAAAAAAAAAAATAGCTTACTGCTAAAAATGCTAGCCGCTAAATAAAAAAGCCTTAAAAACAAAAAAATAAAGCCTAATAAATAAACCTAAATAGGAAAAAAAATATAAATTAAAATAAAGCTAAATAAAAATAAAGGCCTATAATAATAAAAAAAAAAGCCCCCTAAATAAACAAAAACTAACTAAATTAATAAAACGAACTAAAAAAAAAATAAATCAAAAAAATAATAAAATACCTGCTAAAAAATAATAAAAGCCTAAATAAAATATAAAATTAATAACTAAAAAAAAATAAAAAAAATAGATAATAAATGCCATAACCAAATAAAAAAACTAATAATTTAAAAATAATAAAATTCCGCTCATCCCCCCCCCCCCCCTTCTCCCTCCCCCCTCTTCTCCCCCCTCTTCCAACACCCTACTCCCCCCCCCTCCCCCCCGCCCGCACCACCCCAACATGGCTCTCACATCAACAACCTGCCCTAAAAATACACACACCTAAGACAAACACTACAAGTATAAGGCCTAAACAAAAAAAAATAAATCAAGGCCGCTCACCTGTGCTAAATAAAAATCAACAACAAAAAAAAAATAAAAAGTAAAATAAAATATAAAAACCCTGCCTAAATAGCCCCCCCTGCCTAAAAAAAAAGTTAAAAACATAAAAGCTATTAAATAAAAACTATACTAAATAAACCTAATAATAAGGCCTAAAATAAAAAACCTTAAAATAACTAAAATCAAAATAAAAATATTAACTATAAAAAATAAAAAAAAGAATATAATTAATAAAAATAAAAACAAAAAAAATAAATACCCCTATAAAAATAATAAAACAAAAAAAATAAAATAAAAGCCCCTGCTATAAAAAAAATAAAAAAAAAAGCCTAAAAAACCCTAAATATAAAAAAATAAACAAAAAATTAAAATACAAAAAAAGCTAAACAAAAACTTAAAAAATAATAAAATAATTTAAAAAAAACACAAAAAAAAAAATAACAATACAATAAATACCTAAAACCGCCTGCTAATAAGCCTATATAATAAAAAAATATAAAAAAAAAGCCTAAAATAAAAAAAAAAAATAAAACAACAATATAAAAAAAAAAAAAATTAATGGCCCTAAAAAAAAAATAAAAAACCTAACATGCTATAAAAAATAATAAAAAAATAGCTTAACAAAAAAAAAATCTAAATAAATAAAAAAAAATAAAATAACCCCTAAAATATAACCCCTTGCCTAAAAAATAAATATCAAATAATAAAGCTAGCTAATAATTAATAAAAAAATAGCCCTTAGCTAAAAAAAAAAAAATAAAGCTAATAAAAAATTAATAAATTAAATAATTAAAACTGCCTTTAAATACTAAAAAAAAAATTAAAGTAAAAGGGGGGGCTTAAAACTAAAAGCTAAATATATAATTAAACCTGCCCTAAAAGCTATAAAAAAAAAAAAAACCCGTACTAACTATATAAAATGCTAAAAAAAAATCAATAAAAAAACATAAACAAAAATATAAAAAAATATATACTGCCTCAAAAATAAAAAAAGCCTAAAAAAAAAACTGCTAATAAATAAAAAAAAAACCCTGCTACTAAAAAAAATAAAGCTAAAATAAGCTAATAATAAAAAAGCTAAAAAAAAACTAATAAAAACCTGCCCCTAAAAATAAAAAATAATATAAAAAAAAACTAAAATATAAATCAACAAAAAAATTAAATAATAAAAATATAAAAAAATAACAAAGGGCCACCTGCCTAAAAATAATATAGCCTATATATAAACTGCCCTAAGAATTAAATTATACTGCTAATGGCTAATTTATAATAAACTTAACTAATAAAAATAAAAAACTGCCTAAAAATAAAAACTAAAAAAACTAAAAATTTAATAATATAGTAACAAAGGCCCTGCTAATAAAATAAAAAAAAAATAAAAAAAAAACTAATAAATAACTAAAAAAAAAAATTAACCCCCCTGGGCTTTATAAAATAAAGCTGCTTACCTAAAAAAAAAAAAAAAAAATAAAATAAACTTTATATAAAATAAATATAAACCTGCTAGCTAACATAGAAAAAAAATTTAAAAAACAACACTAATAAAAACCTAAAAGTAAAATAAAAACTATTAAAAAAAAATATCATAAAATATAATAAAAAAAATTCCCTAAACTGCTAAAGTACACAATAAAAGAAAAAATCACTGCGGCCTAAAATATATATGTGGCCCTGCTATTATTATATAATACTGCTATTATTAAAATAACGCGCCCCCCTGCTACTAATATAAAAATAAATATAGCCTAAAAACCTGCTAACCCCTGGCTTAAAAAAACTAAAAAGCTAAATTAAACTAACCCTATTTAAACTAAACCCTATAGTGCTATAGAACCGAAAAAAAAAAAATAAAAATATCAGATTAATAAAAGCCTAACATAAAAATAATAATCAATAATAATAAAATATATATTATAGTAGCTAATTGCTATAAAAAAAAATATTAAAATAAATAAAGGCCTTAACTGCTAAAAAGCTAAAAAAACCTTACTAATATACTGCTTAAACTCCCTGCCTAAAAAAAAATATAAAATAAAAAACTGCTTTAATTAATGCTAATAAATATACTAAATAATAAAATTGCCTACCCTGCTAAAACTTAAATAATAAAATATATAAAAAAAGGAAAAAAAAAAAAAAAAAAAAAAAAAAAATCTAGCTCAATTAAAATAAATATAAAAAAGATAAAATTATTATAATATGCTAAATATATAAACAAAGCTATATCCCTCAAAATAGCTATAAAAAATATAAAAAAAAAAATATATATTACCAACCAAAATTTTCATACGCCTAAACTAAAACTAAGAAGATAAAATAATAAACACTACCAAATCAACCATACAATGCCTACCATAAAAACTTCTTCATACCCTCCCCTGCTCAATAAATAAAACCACTCTTATTTTAATACTGCCTATGCTAATATAAATAAAAAAGGCTCTAAAAATATTAAATTTAAAATAAAGCCTAAAAGCTAAGCTATATAAAAAACTGCTATAAATAAATAAATAAACAACCCCCCTATACAAACAAAAATAAAATTAAATGAATAACTATAATAAATAATATACTCCCTAAATAAATAACAATATTAATAAAAAGCTTAATAAAAAAAATAAGCTAGCTTAAAAATAAGAACTTTAAAAAAAAAAAATTTAAAGGCCTAAAAAAAAAATAAAAAAAAAATATAAAAAACCTTCCCCCCCCCACACACTTCCTCCCCACTAACACCTAAAATTAAAAAAAGCTTTTAACTGGCTAAAAATCAAGGCCTTTAATAAATAAAAAAATAAGAACAATTATAAATAAAAAAAAAAAAAAACTAAAAAAACTGCCTAAAATAAATAAATAAAAAAAAAAAAACCCTGGGCCTAAGCCTAAAAATTATACAAAAATTTAAAACTAATTAAAAATAAATAAACCTAAAAAAAAAATAAAAAAGCTAAATCAAAGCTGCTAACAAGATATAACAAAAAAAAAAAATAAAAAAAAAAAATAACTAAAAAAAACTTCAGTAACAAAAAATAAAAATATAAAATATAATTAAATAAAAAAAACCCCTTAACAAAAAAACTAAATTCAACAACGCTAATAACTAAAAAAAGCCCTGATAAATTTATAAATACTACCTGGCTTAATAAAATTTAAAAAATAAAATAATAACCCCTGCTTAATAAAATATCTATAAACCTGCCTGGCCTACATAAAATAGCTATAATAAACTGACTAAATAATAATAAACTAATAAAAAACTCCACAATATATATAATCAAAATAAACTAATAAATAATATGAGCCCCCTTGGCCTAAAAAAATACACAAAAAAGAGAAAACCTAAAATACCGCCCTAGCTAAAAAAAAATAAATTATATTAAAAATAAGAAATAAACTAAAAAAAAAATTAAAAAAAAACTACAAAATATTATAAAATAAAGAAAAATAACTGCCCTATACCTGACTGCTATAAAAATCAAATAAAATTAGCTAGTACAAACATAAAAAATATAATATAAGATATAATAAAAAAAATATAATAAAGCCGCTACTATTACAAAAAAAAAACTATAAATGATATAAAATATTAAATAAATATAAATAAATAAACTAAAGCCTAAAAGCCCCCTGCTAATTAAGCCCCTCTCGCGCCCTGCTAAATAATTAATTCATCCCCCCCTAAAACAAACCTACAAAAACCCCTACCCTACAATAAAAGATATAATAAATAAAACGCGCTATGCTAAAAAAAAAATATAATTAAACTAGCTATAAAAAAAAAAAATATAAATAATAAAAACCCATCCACAAACTGCTTCAACTCACAAAACATTAAATCACACATATAAAAAAGCCTCAAACACAAAAAATCCCCCATATAAAAAAAAGCCTAAAATAAAAAAAAAAAATATATAGCTTAATAAAAAAAAAACAAAATAAAAAAATATATAATAAAGTAAAACTAATTTAAGCTAATAAACAATAAAAATATAAAAAGCTTAAACTAAAATAATAAAATAAAAAAAATAAACAAATTTAAAATTAAAAAAAAAAAAACAAAAATACCTTTAATATAACAAATTAATAAAAAATAAAAATAAATATACCACTACAAAATAAAATAAAAAAAACATCAAAAAAAAAACCTATATAATCAAAGATAAACCTGCTAAAAAAAGACAATCTCACTGCATAAAAGCCCTTATTAATACCCTCTATATAAAAAAAAATTAAAAATACTAACCCTTGCCCTGAAAAAAATAAAAAAAATAAACAACAAAACAAAAAAACAAAAACAAAACCTAATACTGCTACTAAAAAAAATAAATAAAAAAATAAAAAATAAACTAAACGGCTTAAAAAATAAATAAAAAAAAAATAAAATAAAAACAAAAAAAAAAAAAATAATTAAAAAAATACCTGCTTAAAACGATATAATAAAAAACCTAACCCTTGCCCTGCTAACAAAAAAAAAAAATATATTAACACCCTAAAATAAAAAAAAACTGCCTAAAAAATAAAAAAAAAAACAAATACTAAATAAAAAAATAAATATAAAAAAAAAAACTCAAAAAAAAAAACTGCTAAACTAATAAACTACATAATTATAATAAAAAAAATAAAAAACTAAATAAAAATTAAAATTTGCTAAAAAAATAAAAAAAAAAAAATAAAATCTTCATTTAAAAAAATTTAACCCCCTGGCCTATAGCCTAATACAAAACATACTAAAAAAAGGCTAAAAAAAAAAAAAGCAAAAAAAAAAATAAAATACTGCTTAAAAACATAAAAAAAAATTTACCCTGCTCTAAAATTATAGTTAATATAAAAATATATTAAAAAAGCGAACCTTGCTGCTAGGGGGCTACTAAATAAAAAATAACCCCTGCCTAAATCAAAAATATACTAAAATAAAAAATGCTAAGCTAAAAAACCCTGCTTTTTTTTTTAAAAAGTAAACAATTATAACCGTAAGTAAAAAAAACTAAAGGCTAAAGCCCTACCTGCTAGATCTTAAAAATTATTAAAAAATAACCTATTACTTGCCTAATAATAATATAACTGCCCCTAATAACCAAAAACTAATTATATAATAAAGATAATACTAAAAAGATAAAATAAATTAAATATAATAGCTAAAAAACTAATAAATAAAAGTGCTAGCCCCTAAGCCCTATATTAAATAAGAAATAATAAATAACTGGCTATATTTATTAAATAAAAATTGAAACTGCTACCCTGCTTAAGATATGCGCCTGCCCGCTAAGCTAAATATAAAAAAGCCTAAAATAGCCTAAACTAGCCTTAAAATATAGCTGCCCTACCCCTACCTTACCTAATAAAATTCAAATTATATTAGCTAACCTAAAAAATTATAAAAAAAATACTAAAAAATACCATATATTAAAAAAAAAAAACCTATTATAAATATAACTCTAAAAAAATAAAAAAAAAAAAGGGCTAAAATTGAAAAAAAATAAAAAAAAAAAAACTAAAAAAAATATAAAAGCTGCTAATACTGCTTATAATAAAAATAAAACTGCCGCTACTAATAATAAAAATTATAAACTACAAAAAAAGGCTGCTAAAAGCCCTATAAATACTTAATAAAAAACTAAACTAAAATAAAATAAAAGAAAAACCTATAATAAATAACTTGCTAAAAAAAAAAATAATAAAAAAAATAGCCCCCCTAATAAGGCTTTAGCTAATAAAATACCTAAAAGCTAATATATAAATATTAATAAAAAAAATACTAAAAATATAATAAAAAAATCCTGCCCTATATAAAAAAATAAATAATAAAACTTAATAGCGTCTAAACTAAAACAAATAAGCCCTAGCGTATAAAACCCCCTAATTTAATTAAAACCTCATGCTTAAATATATAATAAAAAAAAATAAACTTAATAATAAAATAATTAAATTTAAAACTAATATTTAAGCTAATATAAATAAAAAACCTGCCTATACTATAAAAAAAACCTAAACCTAAAAAAAAAATTAAAATAAACTAATAATTATACTATTAAAAAATAAAAATAACTAAAAAACCTGGCTATAATTAAACCCTGCCTAGCTAATAAAAAAAAGCTAATAAATAAAAATACCCTGCTTAAAAAAAACTAATAAATAAACACCCTGCTAAGCTTAAACTGCCCCTAAATAAAAAATAAGCGATAATAACCTTAATATAATAATATTAAATTAAGAATACAAAATAAACTAATACCTACTATTCAAATTAATATTAAATTTTATCACTAATAAAACTAGGCTTACATAACAAAAAAAAATCTATATAAAATTAGCATCAATAATAATAAACTTAAAGATAATAAATAACCTTAGAATAAATAACCTTGCTAATATATATAACCGATAAATGCTGCTGCCTATATAAAATCAAAACTACTAAAAATATAAGATAAAAACCTGCCCTATATAAAATATAACTAAAAAAAACAATAATCCAACTGCTAAAATTAACTTAAAAAAAAAAAAGTTAAAACTAAAAAAATATAATAAAGCGAAAAAAAAAAAATAAACTAAATGCTATAAACGTATATTAAAATATATACTAAAATAGACAGCTAATAAAAAACGCCCTAAACACCCAGTTTAATAAAAATAGCCTAAATAATTCCCTTCCCCCCTCTCCCCCCCCCCTTTCCGCCCCTGCCGAAAACCCTGATACCGGCCTAAAGACTTCAAGATACGCCTGGCTGACTAAATAATTATTAAAGACGGCTATAAATAAAAACTATTAGATAAATAATAATAAATAACTAGTATTTTCCGCTGAGCTACCCCCTATAAAAAATTATATATAATACTATACCTATTTAGGCTATATACTAACAATAACAATAAATAATATAGTCTAAGCTTAATCCTAATTAAAACACCCTACTAGATAACCCCTGCTTAAAATAAAATAAGCTAAAACGGCTAATAGCTAACCCCCTAATAGCCGCTATAATATAAAGCTTTTATATACTAAAAATTAGCCTATAACCTGCTAAATAATACCCTTAAAAAAGCCCTAAGTGCCTATAAACTTAATAAATATAATTATAAAACCAAATATATAACCTATAACTAAATACCCCCTATATAAAATTCGCCCCCCCTAATCTACTATAAAATTATAATACCCCCCTAATAATATAAACTATAAAACGCTTCGCCCCCTTTAATAATAAGCTGCCCTTTAAAAAAAAAACAATAAAGCAAAATAAAATAATATCATTCAATAAAGCCCTTTAAGCCTAAGCTTATAAAGTATAAAAAACATAGCTAAAAAATAAATTAAATAAAACTATATAAAAAATTTTACCAAAATCTAAAATATAACTCCACAATAATAAAAAAACAAAACTACATTATAAAACTATTATAAAATAAAACCCTGCCTAATAACCTAGCTAAATATAATAAGGCTAATTAAAAATACTAAAAATACAAAAAAATACGGCTAATATAAATTTTAATATAATATAAGCTATAAAATAAAAAATAATAATATTTCCAAAATACTAAAATAAATACCCTAAAATTCACAAAAATTTATATAAAATAAAAAAATACTAAGAAAAATATGTTTATTACAAAAAACTGAAATTGAACATACCTAATAAAAAATAATAAAACCCCTGCTTAAAAATAATAACAATAAAAAACTCAAAAAATAAAAAACTATTATTTAAAAAATATAAGCTAGCTACATATAAACTAAAAAATAAAACCTAATAAACAAAATAATAAAAAAATAAAAATAAAACTAATAAAATTATAAATAAAGCTAAAACAAATAAAAAAAAAAAAATAAAAGCTAGAATATAATATACAAAAAGGCCTCTTAAAAATAGCCTACTAAACTGGCAAAATATAAAACTAAAAAGCCCTTGGCTAAAATAAAATTAAACATAAAAAAATAATAATTTTATACTATAAAAAAAAAAATAAACCCTTATAATAATAAAAAAAATGCCCCTAATAATAAAACTGCTAAATTACGCTAAAAAAAAAAAAACCTGCCTTATAACTAATAAAAACAAAATATATAAAATTATAAATAAAATAATAAAATGAACAATAAAAAAGGACATAAACTTACTTAAACAAAAAAAAAATAAAATAACGAATATAAATAAACACAAATAAAAAAATAACCAAAAAAAAATAAAATTAAAGCCCATAAAATAAAAACAAAAAAAAAATTAACAATCCTAATAAAATATACACCAAACATAAAAATAACCAAAAACAAACTAAAAGCTAACCTTAAAATAAAATTAAAAAAAAAAACATCCTAAATAAAAGAATATTTAATAAAATAAACCCCTAAAATTAAAAAACTTACAGCTATATACTTAATTAATATCCTATAAATAAACTTAACCCCTATGAAAAAATTACTTAACCATAATTTTTAATTATAAAAAAAAAAAACTATAAAATATAATAAAAAAGAATAAAAGAAATAAAAATAACAAAAAAGAATACTGGCCTAAAAAATAATAACTTAAAAGCTTATAAACTAATAAAACTAAAAATAGCCTAACTACAATATTAAAAAAAATTATAAATACAAACCTAAAAAAAAATAACTGATAATAAAAACAATAGGCTTAATAAAGAATAGCTTAAAATAAATAGCTTTAAAAATTAATTTTAAAATAAAAGTAAATAACACCCTATAAAAAAAACAAAATACAAATAATAACTGCCCTAAATAAAAAAGGCTAATAAAAAAATAAAAAAAAAAAGCTAACAAATAAAAAAATGACTATCTAAAAAAATAAAATAAAAATAACTAAAAACAAAAAAATACAACCTTGCCCTATACTAACTAAAAAATAAAATAAACTTGGGCGCTAAAGAAGAAAAAAAAAAATAAAAAAACTAAAAAACAAAAATAAACTAATAAAAAAAAAAAAAAAAAAATAAAAAAACAAAACATAAAATTAAAAAAATATAAATAAACCGCCTAAGGAAAAAAAAATAATAAAAAAAAATAACTAGCTAAATATAAAATAGCCTAATATAATATAACCTAAAAGCCTAATAACTCCTATAAAAAATAAATAAAAAAATATTAATATAGCCTATATATCCTGCTAAACTAGATACCGCGTGCTTAGAAAATAAAATAATAGTATAATTAAGGCTATACCTAAAAAAAACCTAAAAAGAATAATAAAAAAAGCCCTTTAAAAAATTATATAAACCCCTCCTAATTAAAAAACTCTGCTACTAAAAATAAAAAAAATAAAATAAAATAGCAAAAACCTTAAAAAAATTTACTGCCTAAAAATTTAACTATAAAAAAATACAAATACTAAAATTAGTAATATAAAAGCCTATTATAAAAAATATATTATAAAAATCAAGAAATAAAAAAAAAAACCTAAACGCAAAAAATAAAAAAACTAAAAAAAATAAAAAATTAAAAAAAAAATAAAAAAAACCTAAAATACAAAAAATGCTTAAATTAAAAAAATAAAAACAAAAGCCCTTAAAAAAAAAAACATACTATAATTATAATTAATAATAAAAAATATAAAAAAAAATAAATAAAAAAAACAAAAATAGCTAACTATAAATAAAAAAATAAACTAAAAAAAAATAAAACATAAAACCTGCTAAAAAAAAAAACCTATTGAAAAAACAAAAACAAAAAAAAAATCAACCCTGCTCATCTTCCTCCCTCCCCCTCCCGCCTTCCAAAAAAAACCCTCACCCCCATCCCTTCCCCCCCACGCCTCCCCCCCGAAGAAAATATTTAAAAACTAAAAAAAAAAAATAATATAAAAAAAAAAATTATAACTAAATAATAAATAACAAAAAAAAATAAAAGATAACCTGCCTTAAAAATAAAATAAGCTATTATTAAACACCCAAAAAAACCTAAGCTAAAAAGCCCCTGCTACTTAAATCCCTGGCCTACTATTAAAAATAAAGAAAAAAAACAGCTAAAAAACTTAAATAAAAAAAAATAGATGCTATATAAACTAAAAACAATAAATAAAAATATATAACAAAATTTAAAATACTAATTTACCCCCACCCTTCAAATAAACTAAAAAAAGAAAAATAAAAAAAACTCCCCTAAAATCAGCTTAATAAAATAGCTATAAAGAAACTTAAAAATAAAAAAAACTAAAAAGCTAAATACCTTGCAAAAGTACCTACATATAAAAAATAATAAAAAAGCTAAAAATATTATTAATAAATAATAACCTAAATATAAAAAAATAAAAAATAAAACCTGCTATAAAATAAATTAATATAAAAAAAGCTAAAAACCACATGGGGGCCCCCTATATACAAAATAGATATGCTTGCTAATAAAAAAAAAAAAAAAATAAACCTGCTCTTCAAAAAAAAAGGCTAATACTGGCTTACTAAAATAAAAAAAAAATAAGAATAAAAAAGGTCTAAAATAGTGGGCTAAAAAAAAACTGCTAAAAAAAAAAACCTAAATTTAAAACACGCTTTAAAAAAAAAAAAGAAAATAATAATAAAAAATAAAAAAACAACTTTAACTAGTAACTAAATAATAAATTATATAATTAATATAATAATTTTTAAAAAAAAATATAATAAAATATAAAATAATAAAACTTACCCTAAATAAATTATACTAAACAATAAATTTTATTTTTAAATAAATTATTTATAAACTAAATAAAAAAAAAAAAAAAAAAATATTTAAAAAAGCTGGCTAGAAAAAACGCCTAACATTAAAAAAAAAAAATTATAATACCTGCAAACATCAAACATAAACTTACCCTCTAAAATAATTTAAAAATAAAGCTATAAAAAACTAAAAAAAATAAATAAAAAAAAAATTAAACCTGCGCTGCCCTACAGAATAAATTAAAATAATAGCTATAAATTAAAAATAATCTAAATACCCTATAATATATAAAATAAAACTAATTATAAAAGCCCTAAATAAAGTAATAAAGCTTTAAAAATAAAACAAAATAAAAAAACAAAAAAAAAAGTATAAAGCCCCCTAAATAAATAACGCCACCTGGCTAAACACAAAAAAAAAAAAATTTAAAAAAAATTAACTAAAAAAAAAAAAAGCTAACAAAAATATTAAAAAATACTAACATAATATACAAACAACTATATAAATAACTTATAAAAAATAATAATCTATAAAAAAAAAATAAAGCACAGCCTTAAAATAGGCTAAAAAACTTAAAATAAAAAAAAATAAAAAAAAAATAAACAAAATACTTAGCCTAAAATAAATATATAAAAATAAAACTTATAAAAAACTAAAATAAAAAAAAAAAAACTAAAACATATTATAAAAATAAAAAAAAAAACCAAAAAAAATAAAAAACAAATCAAAAAAATAAGCTAGTCACAAAATAAAAATAACCCTGCTATAAAAAACGCTAAAAAAATAAAAAAAACAAATAATTATAAAAAGCCTAAAACTAAGAAAAAATAAAAATAAGTAAAAATCCTAATAAAAAAAAAAAAAATCTAATAAAAAAAAAGAAAAAACTAAAAAAAATACCTGCCTATAGTAATCTAAGCCTGTATTAAAAAAACCTGCCCCCTAAAATAGCTAAAAAACCTTAAATAAAATATAACTAAAGAAAGAAAAAAAATATTAAAAAAAAAACACAAAAAAAAAACAACAATATAAAAGGCTACCTAAAAAAAAAAATAGCTACTTAATAGAAAAAAGTCAATAAAAGGGCGAAAAAAAAAAAAACAAAAAAAATAAAGCCTAAGCTAAACAAAAAAAAAAAAAAATATAAAAAATATTATTTAATAAACATAAAGTCCGCTGCCTAAAATAAAAAACTTAAAAAAAAGACAAAAACTAAAATTAACAAAATAAACATAAAAATATATAATAAAATCAACAATCAAAAACCCACAAAAAAAACCTCAATATAATAAACATCAATTAGCCCCCTCATAAGCCCTATTACCCACACAAAATTGACAAACGAACCATCCAAACAATAACATAAACCCCTGCTAATAAAATAAAATAAAACGCCTTACTGCTATATAATACAACAAAAAAAAACAAAGCTAAATAAAAAAATATAAGCTAAATAATAAACCACCGCTAAAATAATAAACGCCACCTAAAGGCTAAAACAAAATTAAAAAAAAAAGGCTATATACTTACAACATAAATTAATAATAAAAACTAAAATACAAATGGAAAAAAAGCGACCCTTAAAAAATTTAATAAAAAAAAATAAACTGCTAAAATTATAAAAAAAATTAAGCTAAATACTACAAATATTAAAATACCACCTGTGGGGGCCCTTAATAATAAAATAAAAAATAACTAAAAATAAAAAAAATAATATAAATATATAAATAAATAAGCTAAGGCTCGCCTTAAAAGTTAAAAAAATTAAAGTATATTTAAAAAAAAAAAGCCCCTGCTAGCCTAAAAAAAAATAACAGCCCCTTAAACTGCTAATAACTGCTAAATAGTAAAAAACTAAAAAATCAAATTACTATAAAATAAAATAAATAACTGGCTTAATAAGCGCCCTTATACTAAAAAAAAAATACAAATAAAGTGCCCTAAACTTAAGCTTCAAGCTAAACTACTAAAAATATTAATTCATAAATAAAAAAAATTAATAAAAACTAAAAAGGCTAACTGGCCCTAAATAAAAAAACCCTGCTAAGGCTAAAAAAATTAAAAGCCCTAAAAAAAATTTTAGAATAAAAAATTATAAATATAAATAATGCTCATTAAAAGCCTAACTAACTATAAAAATAAATCAATATAAAACGAAACTATAAAGCTAAAAATATAAAAAATTAAAAAAAAGTGGCCCTTAAATATAAAGAAAACAATACTAGCATACTGCTAACTAATCAATTAATATAAACAAAAGCTAAAAAATTAGCTAAATAAAAATAAAAAAATATAAAAATAATTAAAAAATAATAAAAATAAATAAAAAATAAACTAATGGCCTAAATAAAAAATTAAAATAATAATAATGCCCTATAGCTAGCTATAAAAAAATAAAAAAATAAAAAACAATAAAAAACCTTAAAAAAATAAACTAAAAAAAATTCAAAAAAAAACTGCCTAAAAACAAAAACATTAATAAAAACTAAAAATATATAAAAAAAAACCCTATATATTAAAAATATAAACTTGCTAATAAAACCCTAAAATAATAAAAACTACTAAATAAACAAAAAAAAGAAGAAAAGTGAAAAAAGCTCTAATAAAAAAAAAGAAATTACCTGAAAAAAAAAAACTTTAAATAAAAGGCCCTTAAAAAAAACAATAAAAAAGCTTAAATAAAAAATTACTACCTCAAAAAAAAAAAAAATAAAAAAATAATATAAATATAACAATCAACACAAAAACACTACTAAAAAAAAAAAAAAAAACAAAAAATTAAATAAAAAAAACAAAACAACCCCCACACAAAAAAAAAACACCATAGCTAATACAACCCCCTAAATAAACAAAACAAACAAACACAAAACAAAATAATAAAAGGCTAAAAATAGCCTCTGTTAATAAAACTAGCAAATAAGAGATCAAAAAGCTATTAAAAAAGAATAAATAAAAATAGTTTAAAATAACCTAATAATAACAAACTGCTGAACAAAAATAAAAAATAATTTAAATTTAAAATAAAAGTAAAAACCTTAAATTAATAATAAAATCTTTTTTTTTTTTATCAACACAAATAACCTATTAATAAATATAAAATAATAAAAGAAACCTGCTAAAACTGCTAGGCTAAAAAATAAAAACTCTTTAAATAAAATATTTTATTAATTTATTACTAATAAAAACCCTAAAAAAAAAGCGACTAAAAGAACCCTATAAATTTAATAAATTATAAAAAATTAAAGCTAAAAATAAAATTAAAAAAGCCTTAAAAAAAACATAACCCTAAAAAATCAAAATATAAAATAAAATTACTAAGAAATAATAAAAGAAAAAAAAAAAAAAAAAAAATAATAAAAATAAAAATAAAAAAAAAACAAAAAAAAATACGAAAAATAAAATATAGCCTTACCGAAAAAAATGCCTAAAAAAAAAAAAAAAATTTAAAATAAAATACTTAATAAAAATAAAGATAAAAATACAAAAGAAAACCTAAAAAAAAGGCCTAAAATAAAAGCTAATAAAATCACCACCTCCTCCCCCCCCCCCCCTCCCTTCCTCCCGCCCACCACCCCCTCACCCCCCTTTCCCCCTTCTCCTCCCCCCCCACCCCCCCCCCACCCCCCCCCATCCCCACACTCCCTGCCCCTGCTCCCCCGCTCCTATTTAAAAATAAAAACTAATAAAAAAATAAAAACAGCTAAACTAAAAAAATAAAAAAACAAAAAAAAAATAAATAAAAATAAAAAAACTAGCCTAAAAATACTAATAACGCTCATTGTCTTACTCTTTCCAATATCCACAAATAACATCATACAAATACGTTTTCCGTACGTATTTTCTACATCGCCCCCCCTAAAGCTATACACCCCTTATAGCTTAATTAAACTCTGCCTACTCACACACACAAGATAATCAAATCAGAAAACATATTACTCCTCGAAACACTAATAAGCCTAAAAAATGTTGCTTAAACATTATATAAAAAAAAAAAAAAATCCAAAATAATATAACCGTAACCCAAAACAAAGAAAATATTAAAAAATACAATAAGATAATAAAAAGCTTAAAATAAAAAAAAAGACTAAAAAAACTAAAGTATATTAAAAAAAATAAAAATATATAAAGTAAAAAAAATTCAAAATATTAATAATTCTGCTGCTAAAAAAAATTTAAAAAAAAATATTTTCAAAAAAAGTTTATAAAAAAGCCTTCAAAATTATAAGAAAATATCAACCCCTATTTAAACTATTAAGACAGAAAAAACTCCTAAAAATATCTAAAGCCTACTTGCCTGAAACCAAAAACCAACTAATTTTGACACATCCCCCTTCCTTCTTACAACGCCCTCAATCCGTTTACGGGGCTGTATCGGACTGCCTCACACGGATCCCACCATCCACCTCCCCTTAAATATGTTGTCATTTTATTGCTGTGCTTCTGCCAACTTACCAAACTCATGTTTTGAATTCGGCCATCTTCTACACTTCTCCTATGTTCCCCTAAATGTCTCCTACTATATCTCCCACTCTTTGTGTCCTCTTGCCTACGTTTCATATGCGAGAATCCACTACACATGGCTGTGTAGCACACAATGGGAACCGTCCTCGCGCGACCCCGGCCGAGACACAAGGCGCTCCTTACGCTACTCGTCTTGTGGCTGCGTGTGTGCAGGTCCATAGCTGGCGCCTAAACACATGCCACAGCACTCCGGCATCAGAACCGCGCCCTCATACCCAAACCACACATCAACAAGGGGGTAAGTAGACAATGAGAATATGGTGGGGGGGGGGCGCGGGGGGCTTGGCTGATAAACAAAAAGCCGCCACCAATCGCCATACAGCGCTCGAAACGTTCACCCAAATTACAAATTCAAAAGAGAAACAAACCTACTTAAATAACTGAAGAAAATCGAAAATGAAAAAAAGAAATATTAACAGGCCCACTAAATAAAATAACAAGAAAAGTGTTTGTTGTTTTAAAACACAATCAATGAAAATAAAAACAAATAAAATTAAACCAATATCAACCCCCTACAAAAACATTATCTTAACGTTTAAATAAATATAAACTACAAAATTAAAATGAACTACAAATTAACAGCAACGCCCTGCTAAAACCCCTTAAACATAAGAAAACAAATCTCTCCTTACTACTGAAAACAAACAAAAATATTGACCTACTATCTAGCGCCCTTAAAATATGTGACTCACCTAACGCCGAACTAACCAATAAATAACTGAGAGGGAGACGAAAAAAAAAACTGCGAGAAATTAAAAAAAAAAATATAATAAAACAAAAGGCTAATTCCTGCTAAAAAATATTAAAACTAAATAAATAAAAAAAAATATGTCGCTTAGAAAAATAAAAAAATAAAATTAAAAAATAATAAAAAATAATAAAAACTGCCTAAAAATACAAATAAACAAAATAAATACAGAAAAAAAAAATAACTATATATAAAAAAATAATTAAAAAAAAAAAATAAAAAAAAAAAATAAAAAAAAAAATAAAAAATAAAAAAAAAATAAAAAAAAAAAAATAAATAACACTAAAAAAAACAAAAAAAAAAAAAAAATAATAAGAATTAAAAAAAAACAACTATAAACTATAAATTAAATAATATAATAATATAAAATAAAAAACCCTACTAAAAATAAATTAAATAAAAAAAAATATTATATATAAAAAAAAATACTCTGGCCTTAAAAAAAAAAAATACTAAACGCTAAAGCTAAAAAAATAAAACCGTCAAAATCAAACACCATAATAAAAAAATAACCCCCCCCTGGCTAAACAAACCTAACAAATCTATCAACAAATACCTAAAAAAAAAAACTAACAACCTAAAAAAAACAAACCCGCCTGCCTAAAAATACCTTAAAAAACTTCTAAATAAAAAAGAACCGCCCAATTAATAAATAAAAAAAAAAAAAGCCTAAAAACAAAGGCTAAAATATTAAAAAAAAAAACAAAATTTTGTAAACAAATGAAAACAATAAATAAATATTAAGATTTTAAAAAAAAGGCTAAAACAAATAAAAAAAAAAAAAAATAAAATTTAAAGCTACAAAAATAATTAAAAGCTAAAAATATAATAAAAAAAAATTATAATTACCCTAAATAAAAAAATAGCTATAATAAAAAAAAATAATTAAGCGCACCCATCCTTCAACAATATCAAAACCACCAAATTATAATGCCCCCTACAACATAAAAAAACACAAACCCTCCACCAACCACCAAATCTCATACACAACTACCCGCTAAAACAAACCAACGCTATACAAACTACATAACAAAAAACACCACCTGCCCTAATAAAACTAAGACTTATAAAAAAAATAAAAATTAAAGACAAGCTCATATAAAAATAAATAAACAAATAAATAAAAATAACACCTACTAAAATATATGCTTAGATATAAAATATTAATTAATATAACTAAAAAAAAATAAGAAAAAACCCCTGGCTATAAAAAAAAAATAAACCAAAAAAAAAAAAACAAATTAGCTTAAATAAAAAAAAGCCCCCTAAAAACTACATAAGGCTAAATAAATAAAATATTAAAAAGCTAAAAAAATATAGTAAAAGGCCCTTATAAAAATAAAAAAAAACCTAAAAATTAAATAAAATCCCTAAAAATATAAAATAAGTAAACTTTACCTGCTAAAAAATAAATAAAAATATACTAATAAAAAAAAATTATAAAAGTAAAGCTAAGAAAAATAACCCTAAAAACTAAAACCCTTAATAAAAAAAAAAAAAAACCGAATAAAAAAAAAAAAAGACCCCCTATAGCCCCGAATAAAAACTGCGCCTTAAAAAAAGCCTAAAAAATAACTAATTATAAAATAACTAATATTAAAAAAAGCCCCCCAAGAAAAAAAAAAATAATTATCTATAATTTAAACTAACAACTGCCTAAACTAGCAACTAAGACCGCTAACTCAAAATAAAAAAAAAAATATTTATATAATTATATAAAACTATATGTAAATTTTAACCTTTAGCTAAATTTATATAAATATAAAACTGCCCTAAAAAATAGGCCTAAACAAAGCCCCCCTTTGCTAAAGCCCTAAAAAAGCCCCTATAGTAAAAATGAATCACTTAATAATAATACTAACTGCTAAAAAAAAATATAAAAACCTTAATGATTAATAAAATATAAATGTAAAACTAAATTAAAAAACACTAAATAAAAACCCCCTTCCTCCTCCTCCCCTTCCCCACCCTCCCCCCCTCTTCCCCCTCAACAACCAACACGCTAGCCCTAAAAAACCTTCCTACAATAATTAACCATCACAAGCTAAAAAATAACAAAAAAGCGTAAATACCACACTAAGCTCGTAAAATCATCAAATTTAACAAAAATAAAAAATAAAAGAATTAAATATCGACACACAAAAAAGTCAGCTAAAAAAAACACTCACAAAAAAAGAGCTAAACAAAAAAAAAAAAAGAATATACATATAAAAAAAACTACTAAAGAGAAAAAATATTAATTAAAAATCATATATATAAAGCCTATAAAAAAAAAATAAAATAAAAATAATACTCAATAACTAATTGCCTAATAAACTAATAAAATATAAAAAACTAACTGCCTAAAATAAGCTAAAAAAAGGCCTAAAATAAACTAAATTATAAAGCCCTTTAATAAAACAAAAATAAATAAAAAATAGGCCTATTAAAAATAAAAAACCCTAAAAACTCAAAAAATAAAAAGCTTAAATTAAAATATTAAAAGAATAAAAACAATAAAAAAAAATTAACAAAAAAAAAATAAATAATAAATAAAAAAACTATAACCTATTTAAAACAAATAAAATTAAAAAAGCTATGCCTTTATATAATTTAATAAAAATATAATACCCCTAAAAAAAACAAAAAAAAAAAAATATAAAAAAAATAAATATAAATTAAAAAAAACTATAACCTAAAATTAAAATAACTAAGAACTAAAATTGCTAACCCCTATATACCTAAAATTAATAAAAAAAATATAATATACACTGGCCACGAAAATAGGCTAAAATATAAATTAAAAAAAAAATAAAAACGTAAAAAAACGCTGTCCTCTCCTACATCCCTCCCTCATCTCCCTCTCCCAATAAATAATCGCCCTATCCAATAAACACAATCCTGTAAAAACAATACTAAATAAAAACTAACAATATAACCCCCCCCTAATTCAATACTAAAATAAGTAATAAAAAAATTAAAAAAATTACCTAAAAAAATACCCCTTATAACTAAAAAATAGCCTATAAATGCTTAAAAAATAAAAAAACTTATTAAAAATAAAAGGGCCTAAGTAATAAATAAAAAAAAAAACAATAACCTAAAAAAGACTGTTAAAAGCCTAATAAAACTTAACAAAAAATAAAAAAATTATAAAACAATAAATAATATAAAACACACTGGCCCTAAATAAAATAAAAAAAAAAAATACCCTAATAAATTAAAAAAAAAAATAATATAAAAAAAAATAATAAAAAGCCTAATATAAAAATAAAACCCTGCCCCTAAGAAAAGGGGCTAGAACAAAAATAACTAATATAAAAATAGCCTAAAACTAAAAAATTAAACATAAAAAAGCTACTAATTAATGCTATATATTATATAATAAATAAGTAATAAACCTTGCCTATAAAAAATAAAAAATAAAAATAGGCTAATAAAAAAAATAACTAAAAATACTAAAAAGCTATAAAAAAATACAAAAAAAAATTTTTTATTTGTTTTTTTTTTATAATATATATAAAAATAAGCTGCCGAATATAAAAAACTAAAAAATTAAGCTAAGAAGCCCCCTCCGAAAATAAACTAAAAAAAATAATCAGTACTAAAAATATAAAAAATATAACCCCTGCGCTATAAAACCTAAATAAAAATAAAATAAACCTATGCTAAAACCTGCTAAAAAAAACTATAACCTTCCCTAAAAGCTAAAAATACTAAAAAAACTGCCTAATAAAAAAAATAAACCGAATATATAAAAAAAAATACCCTAATGTAAATACCCTAATAAAATATAGCTAAAAAAAGAAAAAAAAGTTTAATAAAAAGGCCTGACTAAAAAAAAATATAGCTACTGCCTAAAAAAAAATAAACTAAATATACTAACGTAAAAAACTGCTAAAACTAAAAAAAAATAAAATAAAAAAACTAGCTAAATAAAAAATAAAAAAAGAAATAAATAAACAAATTAAGCCTATAAATAGCTAAAATAATATACTACCCTAATATAAAGGTCCCCTGCTAAAAATATAAAATATAAAAATAAAGCCTAAAAAGCCTAAGCTAAAAAAAAATAAACAAAAAAAAAAAAAAAAAAAAAAAGAATAATAAAATAAAAAGCTATAAAAGCTATAATACTAAAAATAAAAAAAATAAAAATAAAATAAAAAATAAACTATATAAAAACTAAAAACAAAAATAAACCTCTAAAATTATAATTAATAAAAATATAAAGGCAAGAAAGACTAAAAAACTGCTAAAACTACTATAAACCCTATAAAAAAAAAAAAACCTGCTATAAAAAAAAAAAATATAAATATAAAGGCCTAGAAAAATAAGCCTAAATAATAACCCGGCTACTATACTAAAAATATATAAATAATAGTAAAAATATTAAAATAATAAAAACACTAAAATATATAAAATAAATAATATATAATAATAAATAACTAAATATTATATTAATAAACGAAAAAAACAAAAATAAAATAAAATAATTATGCTAATAATACGCTAACTATAATCAATATATTCTAATATATAAAATAGCTACTCCCCCCCCCCCCCCCCTAAATTATCATAGCATTAAATACTATATATATAGCCTAGAACCTAAAATAAATCAATAATAAATATAAATAGCTTAAAACAAAAAATATTAATATAAACCTGCTATATAAATAAAATACCCTGCTAAACCCTGTCTAAAAAAACAGCCGTACTACTATATAAATAAATAAATACTAATAATAAATAATTTTTTCTAATAACCACTGGTGCTGCTAAAATAAAAAACAATTATTAATAATAGTATATAAACTGCCCTAAAACCTATATTAATAATCTTCCTAAGCTAATAATATACATTAGGCTGCTAAAATTAACAAAACTATAAAAATAAAATAAATTTAAGCCTCAAAAAACCTCCAATGCTAAAAAAATAATAATAAATAAAAAAAAACATAAGCTAAAAACATAATAAAATAATATAAATAAAAAAATAATAACCCTGCCTAAAAAAAAAAATAAATAACCTCTCTGCTATACCCTGCCTAATAAGTACCCTGCTAAAAATAATATGGCTAAAAAAAATAAAAAATAAATAAAATAATATAACTAAAAAAAACCTGCCTAAAGCTAAAAAACCTACATACTAAAAATAGCTAATAAAAATACACTATAATAATAATAAATGCTAGCTAAAAAAAACTAGCTAAAAATAAAAAAAAGCCCCCCTGCTAATAATAAAAAAAAAAAGCTTAAAAAATTAATAAATAGCCTAAAAATATATAATAATTATAATTAATAAATAACCTACTCCCTGCTGAAAAAAGTATTAATAATAAATAACATGGGTGCCTAAAAAAATGCTAAAGCCTAAAAAAACCTAATAACCTGCGGCCTAAAATATAAATATATTAATACCTGCTAACACCTGCTATATAAAATAACTACTAATACAAAAAACTAATATAAAAAAACAAAAAATATAAAAATCCCTTAACAAACACAAACAACCTAAAAAGCCTTAATAAAACTGCCCTTTAAAAAATGCACCTGCCTAAATAATAGCTACTACCTGCTACCCCTTGCTAAAACCACCTGCTATTATAAACACCTGCTATAATAAAATATAACAAAACCCTGCTGTGCGATAATAGTCAAATATAATAAAATAAACACTGCTATATTAGCCTATAAATAAAGCTAAACCTCGCCATAAAAATAATAATAAATAGCTTCATTCTGACTATTAAACAGCCCTGGCCTTAAAAAAATAAAAAAGCCTAAATGCTACCCTAACTGCTAAAAAAACCTAAAAAAGGGGCTAAATAAAAAAAAAATGCTAAGCTAATCTAAAAAAAAATATTGCTAAGCTAACCTGGCTACCCCCCTGCTAAATTATAAAGCCTATACTAAAAACTAACCTGGCTTAAAAAAAATAAAAAATAAAGAAATAACCGCGTATTAAAGCTAGCTAAAAGGCTAATCTGCTAAATAAAGCTAAAAAAAATTTACTTGGCTAATAACCGCTATAAGCTGCCCCTAGCTT
>Ga0179593_1644508_pt1 | contig 23357 bp, 22 predicted proteins | sample CZODoug2_1_08_16_FD_185931 | JGI IMG/M metagenome (GOLD analysis project Ga0179593, IMG submission 185931) | Vadose zone soil fungal communities from Angelo Coast Range Reserve, California, USA - CZODoug2_1_08_16fungal (PacBio error correction) | ecosystem: Environmental > Terrestrial > Soil >...
CGAGAGAAGAAAACGGGGTGAAGAAAAAATTAACCCGGTGGGCCTTCGCGATGACTAGACAAGCCCTTAAAGATGGCAGACAGCCGGAATCTAGAAAAATTTCGATAGAAATTGCAAGCTACTGCTGAAAGCTAAGGGAGGGAAAAGAAGGGGGAATTATTACCCGCAATGAAAACGCGTGTTGGAGCCTAGAGCGCGGGAGAAGTCATAGCGGAAGGAAGCAAAATGAGTCCGAATAGACAGGAGGCGTCGAAAAGAGGTCAGAAACCGTTAACGGGGAGAATGCAGTAAATCAAAGGAGAATGACCTCGGGAATGTCGAATTGAAAGAACGCTTGGAGGCGCAGGTATCACCATACACCCAAAAAAAAAAAACAAAATTACCCACCCCCCCCCCCCCCAAAAACAGGCTCAGAAGACTGGTAAGTGAGCACCTGCTTTCGGGCGACTTAAAAGCCAACGGTTGGGGAGGAGTAAAGTCATCGAAGAGTCGTCGGGGTGTTTGACTTCTATCAAAAAAAAACCGAATTCATTCGATGTGGTAGGGGGGAAGCGGACCGGCCCTATACAGGACATTGATAAGAGCCCAAAAACCCAGCAACCAAGAGGTTTTTCGAAAACCGCCACGCGCGAGAGGAACTGAATGTTCACGCCAACAGAAGAAGAGAAATCTTCGGGGGAAAAATGGCTCTTATGCACAGCGCTGTCCCGCTTACGAGGAAGGGAAATAACCGATGCAGGGAAAAGGCATAACAGCCCAAGCGAACGAATCGCAACTGCAAAGAGAGATGCAGGAGGAAAAAATGCTGTCCAATGGAAGCAACTCAGAGAAAAGGAGCAGAAATGAGAAATCGAAGGCGCGATGGAGAATCCAGATGAAATGGGTTTTGAAGAAACGCCTGATAAGAAAGAAGTGCCAGAACAGAACTTCGCCCACTTCAAAAAGAAGTTGAAGCGCGAGAAAGCTGATGGCCGTGCGATGAGCTGAACCCAGTAGGGAGCAGAGTCCCATCGTCACAAGAAAAAACAATCGTTAATACCGGAGTGCATCGATAACAAAGTGGGAACAACCGGTTTGCGACCGGAGGAAAGGGATAAAGGGGGGAGAAAATAAAGAGACACCTCGCAGAGACCAGACGAAGACCCAAAGGAGCGCTGGAAAAAGCGCAGTAACACAAGAAGAGGCCGGGCCGAAATCAGGTCGAGAGGGGGCATCAAAAACGCTTCCGTGAGCACACGCTAACTCTGTGAAGAGCTGCTTGCAAGAATATCGCAAAAAGAAGGCGGAAAAACAAGAGAAGGGAGTGGCTCGTCGACGCGTGTTCGCGACCAAGTCGACAAAGAAAAAATGGGAGCTGGACAATCCGCGTGCCCGTGGGGACGAAAAAGGTCCGCACGTCGAAAGGAGCGAGGTTTTGAGAGAGCTCGGATAAAAACGACGGAAGAAGGGAAACAGTAAGCACCCCACAACGCGGCCTCGGTCCGTAGTAAGGGAAAAAAATTTTCGAAAAGGGGAAAACCTTCTGGGAGTTTTTTCCCTACCCTCGATGGGCTACTAGATCCAGACCCAGCGTAGCAACTGGCGCGTCAACAGATCGCTCTCAGCAGAAACGGAGAAAGAGAAGTCATCCTGTTGGAAGCATTTGAAGGGTGCCAAATCAGAAACGCGGAACGACGACAGAATGTCCGGTAGGGACATGAGAATCTAACGTAAAGGGGGGGGATTACTCGGACGGCCGCGTGGGGATTACTGAGGATGTTTATAATAAAAAAGGCAAAACTCGCGAGGCACAATAAAAGATGCGAAGCAGTAGCGGAAGTCAGGCGCTCGGATTAAAAACGTTCAGCGGGAGGGCCAGCTCAGTAAGGTTTGCGGTAACCGCTACGGAACACGGCCATGCGCGAGGGCTCATCAGGATTTGAGACTAAGTCGCTTTAATCGGTCTTGGAGGCCAAGCGTTAGTAGAAAACCAAACGGTACTGCAGGGGAAATACAAGTGTCGCGAAAAGCGGCGTTTGGAAAAAATGTTGTCCAGCGCGCGCACGTCGATGATGGGGTTCTGAAAAAGCGCGAAAAGTAAGAAATGCGTCTTGGAGGTCATCAGCCGCAAAGGGACAAACTGATCAAAAAAAATGATCGATGCCTTTTAAGACTCGTGAACGGGGCGGGGCATGTAGGGGGATCGCTCAGAATGGTCAACTAAGAATGAAAGAATCAAGACGGACTCAACATCGTAAGGGCAAAAAAGGTCAAACGTAGGAGGTGCTAAGGAGTATAGAAAATAGCTCAGTAATCCACCAGGGTTTCATCTTCGTATCGAAATGAGGGTGGAAAGGAAGTCAAGTGGCGCGGGTTTTTATGGGTCGCAGGGGTCGGTTGGAAGAACCGAACGTGGAGCTAAGAAAGCTGGAGCTGTTCCGCGGCATCGAAATGTATGCGAAGCTGTTACAGCTAGGAATCAAGGAAGAAAAAGGTGCCCCAAACGCGCAGGCTCGATTTCAAAAAAGGGGGGATTAAAAAATCTCCTGCGGCGCAGAGAGGCGTCAAAAATTTGCGGGCGCGGGAGAAGATGTGGCAGAGAACTCAAAAAGCGCCGTCGCCCGTCTGAGATCATCGAAAAGAAGAGACAGGTGAAAAGCAATAAATACTCAAGAACCATCGAAAGTAACAACTGCTTAAAGAAAAAGAAACCAAGTTAGGAAGAAAAAGCATTTTCTAGGGGATTCGCGCTTCTAGCCAACCTCGGGGAAGGAAAGGATCGAGATAGACGTTTTCTACCAGCGATGTCAGCGGCGATTTCTGGAGGGAGTACTGGAAAAAAAAACGGCACGGTTGACGAAAGACCATGTACGACGAGGGGATGAATTGCAGTCCCAGGAAACAGCGCGAGACTTCATCCTCGACCGACGGAAAAAAACGGGAAATTTCCTAGCCGCTTAATGATGAATCTTTCCGAATCAGCAGGATCGCGCATCGATTCAAACATTGTGGCATCAAGGGAAGAGTGGGAAGGGGGGAAGAAATACGCGAGTCTCCGCACGGGTTGGGAAGCAGTTGGAGAGGCAGGTCAACCCGCGGAGTTCGTGATCCTCAAAAAAACAACGAAAGATCGAAAGACAGCGAGCTGCTCGATAGGAGTACTTAACCCGTGCGGAAAAGCGATGGCTATCATCCAAGTCACTTCAAAAAAAATCAAAAGAGCTGCCGATGTCCAACTGGAAATTCGAGTAGAATTAATCGGCTATGAGAGGACAGCATAAGGTTGGACCAGAACGGCTCGAGAGGCGGGATGGAGAGCAAGCGAAGAAGTATCAGACTGGACACAAGGAAATCGAGCCTTTCGAAAAAAGTTCATTGAAGAGGAAATCGAAGGAAAGAATCAGGGAAGAGGCAAGTCCCTGGCGAAATTGAAACGGGGGGTTTATTATAGAGGAGGGGAGAACTGCTAAAGGGGCGCGACGAAGAGATAGAGCAACTTCATTGGGGCTTCTTTCACAAAATCGATTCTGCTTTCAGCATTGGAGATGGGAGAGGGGCGAGGAATTGCGGGAAAAGCGACAAAAGATTCCAAAGAAAGGATCTCCCTCCAGGGGAGGCGCCGAAAGTGCGCGGGCTTGAACGAGGGGATGCCAAAGACCCGCCAAAAAAGATGTTTCGAAAAATGCAGACAGAGAATGCAATGGGGACTCCCATCATCCACTTGAATGTCGAATCGGGCTCTGCCTTACCTTTGACCCAGGATTATAGAGGGTGGCGCTCCGACGTCGAAAAAAAGGACTAGTGCCGCACACGAATCGGGTCCAACCGCAAAGAGAAGAGCCGGAGAAAAAAGATTTCCTGAGGGATCCAGTTCTTCAAAGAAAACCTTCGCCAAAGGAAGCAAATAAGTCACGGGAGAAAAACCAGACGATGGCAGCGATAAAGAGGAAACATGTGATGAAGCAAAAGAGGGAAAGGCGATATTCCGCAGTGCAGAGACAAAGGACCATTCTGTTGAGAAGCAGGATAAAGGAGGTAGCACGAGGCGGGGGGAAGCGCCATAAACAATGCAAATCGGGAGAATGGAAAAGCATCGATAATTACAGATGCCGTTTGACCGGGGAAAACCGATAACACTCAAGAGTTCGGCGGAGAAAGACATCGCCCAAGAGTAAAGAAGGAAAAGAGGACGTGCGCTAAGGACAAAACCAGCCGCCGGAAAACTCGTGGGAAGAAACGTCGCGAGATGGCAAAACCAAAAAAGGGGACGCGCATAAGGGTCGGAGCTGGGACCAAGAAACCAAAGAGACAAGGCGTCTAAGGGATCGGCATTAGTTCACTAAATTTCTGGTCAAGACCTTAAACCACTTCTTAGAAGAGCGAACGAGAACGAGCCGAATCATCTGCACGTTACCAAAAGTGCCTGTCCTACTCCTAGAAGCTTCTCATCGGCGGCCGTACGCGAGGGGGGTATGCGCAAGGAAGCAAGAAATTTTTTTTAAAAATCGAGTATCACCCAAGGACCGACGTCGGGCCGATTATTCCAACCAGTTCGAAAGGAGTTCTCATGCCGAACAGGAGAGTAGAAGTCGAGATTGCCGAATGGAAAGGAAAACAGATTAGAACCGGCACGTCAACAGGATATCCTCAAAAAAACAAAAGATTAAGAAATCCTTGAGGGGGGGCGTTGATTCGGATTGAATCGCATCTCCGCTCGACAGCAGAAGTCTCCTTTCGGACAGGAATCTCAATGAAGAGGTTGGAAAAAGAGGCACGCGGTTGGTTGATTACTTCGGATTTTCAGGTCTCCAACACTAGGAGGACACAAGATGCGAAGCTTCAGGGGCGTCGGAACACGCTCGGATTCGACACGTGCAGCAGGTAAAAAAAAACAGCTCAGTTTGGGTTGCGCTCGTCAGAAGTGGGAAGAACAGAACGCGAAAAACGAGGGAAAAGTAAAAAGTGGGGGGAGACGTCGCACGGAAAGATTCGCTTTTCGCGAGGCAAAAAAACAGAGTTTGCGACCACGCTCTGGTGAGATTCCCCGAGAGGGATAGAGGATCCGCGGTGAGAACTGGGGTCCAAGCGCTTCGACTATCGCTGAGGGGGAGTTCTGAAGCACGGTCGCCTCCGAACTAGAGATCGATTCTTCTTCGGGGAGGTCATCCAAGACCCGGCAAATTGGGAATGAAGCTTTTACAAAATCTTGAAACGATTGCAATGACGATGGGTCGTCGGGACCGTACCGCATGAAAGAACGGCTCAGCGCCCTCAACACGCGGCATACCAATCGGAAAAAGTTCGGAGGAAAAAGACAAACGGCGCCGACTCAACAGTATTTTCAAAAGTTCGTATCCGCTGCATCGGGGCAGTGGGGATTCTGGGTTTTTGGGGGGGGACAAAAATGGGGTGAGTCGTGTAGACAGGGTTGGGAAAAAGTGGAATACCAGCTGGGAAGAGAGGCTGCTCGCAGAAAGTCGTCGCTGCGGGGCGGGAAAGCGCTGTGGGAAGAGAAGGAAAGGCGGGACAGCGAGAATCCTCGAGGAAGGAAGAGCCCGAGGCCGTCTCGACTCTTTAAAACCGGAGAAAAGAAAGTCTCGCAGCTTCAAGAAAAAGAGCAGCGGCGAGGGGCGGAGTAACGTCTTGGCGTGCTCGGGCTCCGCGTGGGGCGACGCACCGTCCGCCGGACGGAGCGCGTCCTTAGGAAGCAGAAACTGAATGAGGAGTACAAAACCAAAAGACTAAAAGACCAACCGCATTGCCAACTGCTGACGAAACGATCCCACCGTTGGCGAATAAGCAAGGTTCGTCTGCGCTTCGTGAGGCCACACGCGTCCTCTCGACGTGAAGGGGAAGGGGATCACCCAAATGAAGGCTTCTCTTGGGAGTTCCGCGCGAAACCTCCACCGGCTGACGTTTGACGAAAATCACTGAAAAAAGAAATGATAAAGAAGGGGGCGTCCCCATAAGGTGCTTGCCATACGGTTACTCTGAGAAGGAGAGTCCAAAAAGGCAGAGCGGATTGCAGGATAATCCATAGCCCGATTCGGGAAAGGGATCGGGCTCCAGCATCTGGAATAGGCGAGCGCGGAAAAGGGGCAGACCGGAACGGAGGCATCATCGTGATGGTGGGAAGAATATCGAAAGTCTCAGAAAGAGAAATTGCGATCGAAAACCGCCGGAGGTGCTGCTCTCGCCACACAAATAAGGCATGAGAGAGACTCATGAAGAACTCCGCCCAACTGGAAAGAGTAAACCCAATCATGGATAAATCAATTCATCCAAGCGGATCACAATACGGTCCCGGATGGACCGGTGCAGGGAGTGGGCGTAATTCGCAGAACTGGAGACGCGATTCAAGAGATCAGGAGAGGAAGTAAAACTGCCGCCTAACGCTCTAGCTCGAGATCAGAGGCGACCTGTTCTGGGGGGGGGAAAAAAACCCAACAAAACAAGAATGAAAAACTGAAGAGCGAATCACAGTCTATCGAGACTGAAGTCACCTGTCATCCTGTGTAGGAAGCTCTGAAAGAAATACGGGACATCGAGAAGTGAGATGAAGGAGAAGGTGAAACGCTGGGTTAAAAGTATAGTCGGCAATACTTATAAAAAGAAAAAAGCGGAGAAAGATTGGCCATGAACGAGAAAAACTGGGGGGAGTCGACTTCTTCAAAGCTTCACCCACGGGGGGGGAGAGGTTAAAAAAAATTCAAGATGGGCGCAGGGTATGCGGATAACGGGGACGATGTGCAATTTAAGTGCGCGAAAAAAGAATAATTCATAGATATCTCCCTCCAGGGAGGCGCCAAAACGAGCAAAAAAAATCGAACCCGGCGGAAAAGCCAAGAAAAGAACGACGCAACGCGCGATGTCGAAACTCAGTAGGGAGGAAGGGACGAACTAAGATCCTTGAAAAATAGTCGATCCTTCCAGAATCGGGTGACACGAAAAATAAAAAACGAGGATTATCGGCGCGGGCAATCTTAGCAAAGAGAGAAGCCAAAGAGAGTGGGGTCCGCCCAACGGAAAGAATCGCAGCGCAGCGCTCGTGTCTAACGATTGGGATGAAGCTGTTGAAGGGACTTGCCAAAAAAAGCTAAAGGTCAACAAAGGCAACCGCCACGGGAAGCGATAAGAAGAGGAAAACTTGTGGAAAAACAGGCGCCAATGTCGTGGGGGAAAGGAGATCGTGCAAAAGGAAGCCGCTCGAGAAGGTTTGAGGCAGCTAAAACGTTGCATCCGAACACGCGTCGGGGGAGCGAAGCAAAAAAGCATCACATGAATAGTTCAAAGATGGGGGACAAGGCAAAAAAGGACAGAAGCCGTGGTTGGGCTGCAGTGGGGATTGTGGAAGAAAAGATACGACGGATCATGTGTCGAAAAGCGCAAGCCAGAGACGAAGACAGAAGAGCATAGGTCTAAATCGCTGTACAAAAGCAGCGGGGAAAAACCAAAAGCGAGAGGGCCAGATAAAGCTTAAACAGACGCGGCTCACACGCTGGTCTGCGATGGGATTTCCATCGGGAGAAAAGAAAGAGGCTAGTAGAATGTAAGGAAAACTCATGAGAGCAAACTCGAGTAGGAGCGATCTTTCTGGGTATGTTTTCGAGACCAGATGACAAAAAGGGCGCAAATGGCCGAAGTGCTCCACGTTTGACTGAGACGCCTGTCAGAAGAAGGGGAAAGACTTAAGAAAACGCTATGGTGTTCTGTCGCGGCTCGGAAAAGGAAGTCAGAGGAAGAACAGAAGGTTCCGCTGCGCAACGTAGTGGCCGGAGTTGCCACTGGTGTGGTTAAGGGGGAAAAAAGGAGATTGAAATCTGATGGGATGTCTTTCCCCGTAGAAGGGGGAGGCAGGTCGATCCACACCGGCGCAACCTTAGGAGGTCAACATGAAGGAGATCCTCAACAAGAGAGGATTCATCCTGTTTAGCCAGGTTTCAGAGGTGCGTGAGTAGATGAGGAGGGCATAGGAGAAGACGACATCATAAGTTACGGGCTGACATATAATCAAGGAGGACGGGTTGAAGAAAGCACGAGAAAGAGGTTTGGGTGGAATGAGGAAGTTATTGTTCGACGCCGCTTAATCCACTCGGGCCGAAACGAGACGGCACGCCGTCTTGCGAACAGGTCGTCGTCTTACCAGCGCATATTAGTCAAAAAGGGGGATACAAGGGAATACGTCGAAGGGGGTCGCTAAAAGGCCAGCAATCGATGCACAAGCAAGAAAGAGTGCTCTCATGTTTTATCCGGTCGACCGAAAAAGATTCAGAGAACGACATGCGTGTGGCGTCCACGGGCGAGCGGGTTAGACGAAGTATTGAATCGCCCGGCTGCGATCAGGTGACCGGGGGCAAAATCGCCACGTCAGGCTGATGTGGCTTTCACGTGGACGGGCGATCGCTGTCGAGGGGAAGCTCTTTCAGCGGGAGGGGCGTCCTCACACAAAAACTAGCAACCGGCATCTGACCAAATTATCGATGAGGTACCAGGACGAAAGGGAAGGAAACAAGCTACCCGCGTGGTCACCTAAAGCAAAGAACGACTCACGCTCCTCCATCCTAGAGAGATGCGGAGCGAAATCAGAGCCGATGCAATAGACGTTGATAACAAGTTTTAGAATGGCAGAAAAGGGCCAGAGTGTCGTTGGTCTGGTGACGAGGGGGGTTCGCGGGGGAGAGTTCGGACCGCGAAGCAATCGTTGTGTTGAAAAGATCTCAGATTTTGCTCTGACTGACTATGAGTAAGGAGAGGTCAAAAACGCACTTGTAGTCATCTGAGTGACAATGGCTCTTAAGAGGAAAGAGTAATAAAGGGGGGGCGTAAAAAGCGAAGGTAAGCCGTCTGCAAAAGATTCGCGCCAGCTAGCGGACACTCATGAAGAGCGTCGTCTAACCGAGTGGGCGCCCAGGACGTTTGGGAGGGGAAGGAAAATACACCCGCGCCGTCTGTGATGAATCATCGAGATTCAGGTCGTCGGTCGGGGAGTAGACCATCGTCGACTAAATAACCGCGCCGGGGTCCAACTGCGGGGGAAGATCCAGTATCAAAAAAGAAGACGAGCGCTTCTTCGAAACACAGTCGGCTTGCCGCGCTGGTACGTAAGTGAGGAATAAGTCAGAGCGTTCAATTCGCCATGCTATTAATGCCTAATGGACAAAAAGCACGCGACGGGTGAAAAAGCGACGACCCTGAGAGATGGCCTTCCCCAAAGTTCTTGCCGTAATGGTTCACAATGAGAAAAGAGAAAGCAAGGCAAAGCTGAAATAAATTCCATAAGGGGGATCTCAGTGAGAGTGCGAATCCGCGAGAACGGTAACGTTGGGGATAGCTGAAATGTAGGGGAAATAGCTCATCGCGAGGTCTCCAGCAAAGCGACGGGTTCGAAAATCGTTTCAACCCGAGTGAGTTACTGTCTAAAGTCTCGAGAAGAAAAAAAGAGGAGAACCTCAAGATGGTGCGCTCGCAACTTCGCGTCTTAAACCGTGCGGAACCTCATCAGGCCCTTCACTCTGTGCAAAGAAGTTCCCGGTCTGAAAGTAAAGTGCCGCTTAAGGGAGGAAGAGGAATTCGAAAGAAGAGGGAAGCGAAGGATGGGGGGAAGGCAGGGAAAGTAACTCTGTTCCCGGCCAGGAATCTCGAGAACTCGTTATTAAAGGAACAGAGCTACCTTAAGCGCAAAGAGGGACTAAAGGCGTCACAGGGGTCGTCCCAGAGTGCAGGACAACCGTTCAGCTTGACTAAATAAATCGCAAATCTATAATGACGAAGCCTTGCGAAAGGGGAAAACCTGAGAAGTGAGAACAGAGCAACCGAGGTGTCTCGAAAAGGATCGAGAAACTTCTTACGTGGGACGATCTCACGAAGTGAGGTTCACTTTCATCCGTTGGGATGTGCGCGTGTAGGAATTCGGCAGGGGGCGAAAAAAAAAAATTCATCGAAGAGGCGCCAAGTGAACATGACGAAGAGAGTCCTTCCCTCCGCGAAGCCCGCTCCACAGGATATGGGTAAGAACAAGCGCGACCAGGAGGAATTCCAATCAAAAGACATCCGGGGGAACATCGTCAGGGGAAGAGGGATCTGCCCTTCCTTTCTGATTAAGGGTCTAACGAGAGAGAGCTTGAGCACCGCAAAAACGAATATGCCGTCTAACAGGAATCGTGTCCAGAGAGTGAGCGACGAATCTCACGCAGACGCTCTGAGAAATGCGCGTTTCTTCAGACCAACCTTCTCCACTACCCAAAAAAAGGGAGCAAAAATGGGTTCTCACATCCCAGCGGGGGGCATTCAAAAAATAGAAATACTTTTTGATCAAGGTCACCAATTCGCAGATAGAGGAGCGGGAAGTCGCCATTCCTTTTAGGCAGGGAGAGGAGGGGAGTCGCTTAGCGCAAGTTCAGCGAAGCGGGAAAAGGAGCAGGTTCCCGCCCCCCTGGACCAGGAATACAATGCAATCGTTCAAGATTAAGAGGGGCCGAGTGATAATTGGGACATAGAAGTTACAGATTATCAACGAGACCATAAGTAGGAAGAGTTAGGCGACCATCCAGGGCGCAAACTAATCACTCGGACAAATCGCTGACAAAACCACCACAGCAATCGGTCACAGAGGGAGTACCAGGGAGAGTTCAGTCGGAATCGGCAGCTACCATCGCAAAAAGCTTTCCTTGGCTCTGCAGAATACCGATAAAGAAAGGTGAATCAAAACGGAGCTGCGACGCTCGGCGGGTTGCTCGGGAGCTGTCCTTTTTCTCGACCATCGAAAGGAGCTGCCGAATCCATGGCCCGTTTAAATATAAGGAGAGCCTGTTCGGGCCTTGAATGGAGAAGCGGAGGAAGAAGAGACCTGGGTTTTGGCTTCGAGCAAAGCCTATAGACTTTGGGAGGGAGCAGAACAATCACTCGGAATCCCAAACCGGGTCCGCACGGATGGCCGAGGAATTCCACAATTTGGAAAAAGGAATTGAAGAAAAGAAAGAACTGGAGGGGTCCCCTCAAAAGGATTGCACGAAAAAAGCACGTCACCGAGGGCTAAAACCTGCGCGTCAACGGATGATAAAGCTAAGAAACACCAAACGTAGTATTATTATATATAGAAGGAGAAGAATGGGAGTGCGCGGGGGTGGGAGGTGAGGAAATTCCATCGTCAATATACTATGTCGGGGGAGGGTTGGGGTGGTGTAACGCCATCCAGAGGATTTGAAGGGAGAAAAAAGGAAAGAAGTTTCCGAAAAATGTTAAGAGGACATCTGCCACGACGACGAAAGGGGGGGGGGGGGGGGTGATTGTTATTGAATTGGTTCGTCCGAAGAACCGAGAAGCGAAAAGCAGAAAGATGCGAAGCTTCGGGTTGCGGCTTCGAGATGAGCTCTGATAGTCACTGCAGTTATTCAGGACATTAGAAAAAGAGGACGGAAAGGGGTCGGGGGAAATACCTCACTAGAAGCAAACTCAGCGCGATTGAGCAGAAAGGACGTGAGAACTTCGCCTCAAAGTTACAGAAGTGCTACAAGGGTAGGGACAGCGAGAGCGTGAAGCGCAACGGCGGTTAGCTGCCAGAAGCAAACTGGGCTCCGCGCGATCGGTGACTGGGGCGAGGGGGGGGGGGCAAGCGCAGTAAAAGGGAGTGGCTTTACCGGGCGATAGGGAGTCGAAGGGAAGTAGTCGATCGTGCCTGTCGGTATAGTCAACGAAGGGCAAACCGCAGAGTCAAAAATTATCTATGCAGTTCCCATTACTCTTTGAACGAGGTGGGGGGATGGGCGCGATCATCAGCCGCGGGTTCAGCGAAAAAAGAAGCAAATAGGGGGCGAAGGCATACTCCAAAGAGGAAAAGTCTGGATAGACCGAGCGAAACGAAAGGCGCCTTGCTCAAGTATTTCAAAGACGTCAGGGGAAGGACTGCCATCATGATGAAAGGGATGCCCGAGAAAAGGTTGGGGGTTCGCTGGGGAGGACGGTGCCAGGGGGGGTAGTGAAACGCGGAATTGACACGACGCTGCGCGTCGATTCGTAGAAAAGGGCTGTAAAGAAAAGGAAGGGGGAGCGGCAAACGGGGAAACGAAATCCTCGGGAGGAAAGGAAGGGCATGCCCGCAGAAATCGACTTTGCAAGCAGTGAGCGGTCAGAGGGAAACTCATCGCGGCCTGACGCATCTCGCGTCTGTCTTCAAGTAAACCTCTGGGGGAGTGGAGAGGGCTTAGAAAAGGAAGACCGTCCGAACGGGGTGCCGCGCCTGTCAGTGGAGATCATCGACTGAAAGGACTTAAAAGGTCGAAATTCACCACATCGACTAACCTCATCAGGCTCCCATACAGGAAGAAATCCCAAAGCACAGAATGCTACGGAGCATTCGTCTCGCCACATCGGAAAGGCGCTGGTGATAGGGATGAAAAGATAAAGACGTTGCATTCGCCAGCGGGGCAATTCTCTATGACATGACGTCCGAAAAAAGGAAGAAAACGGAGGAAGCAGAACGAGCCTGTGACAACGATGGCAGTCAAGCCTGTGCTGCGATCGGGCCGCTAGAGGGGGATTAGAAAGCTCGCGGCAGGAGCGGTCACAATCAGGCGGGAAATAAAGAGTAAGCGCAAGAAAAGGAGGCTCGAAAGGTAAGAGGGGCATACCGGAACGGGTGCACAGCTTTAAGGGATGTGGGGGGATAGAAGTAGGTCAAGGGGTTTTGAATACGCTAAAAGTTTTGCTATCGCTTCAAAAAGCCGGAGGGGGGAGAGATCTCATGAGGGGTGGAGAGGGAAGAGAGATCCAAACAAGCAGGGGGGTTGACAGCGATCAGGATCTATCGCGTCTTAAACCAGGGAGACGCGCAAGAGAGCGGAGAAAATCCCTTACGCAGAGAACATCCGTTACGCTGAGGAAGCGACAAAGCCGAAAAAACTGATCACGGTTCAAGTCGGCTATTTAATGGAACCGCATCCGAGGGGCCCAGCCGCGGCGCGGATGAAGGAAGAGCGGACCGTATCTGAAAAGCCCACGAGGGGACTGAACGCGAATCACAGGCAGTCGTAGACGAGATCAACCGTTCAGCCTGTGGGACTCGCGGAAAAAGAAGAGGTCGATAACGATGAAGTCCTGCGGCAGACCTTAAGACCACTCGGCAGCCAGCAAAGGGAGAACGCAACTGCTATCGCGATCTCAAAAAAAGCCAACGGGTGGAAAGGAGGGGGGGTCTCAAGTGGGCGGATGCGGATTGGAGGGTGCTTGAAAGTTCGAAAAAGAGAAACGAAAATATCGATAAATCCCTCCTAGCGAGCCGGGAGGGGCGTACGCGTATTATTCGACAACGCGGGGCCCGCGCAGCAAAAAGTGTTCGTACTAAGAAAGCGAGAGATCTGCGCAAAAAAGGATGCATCAGTGAAATGTCGAGCTGTAATCTGGACAGGAGACGATGATTATCGAAGGGAGCTGACTAAAGCGAACCACGAGGGGTCCAGCCCCTGGCGAAGAAGGACTCATCGCAGCGACGGGGAATCGAAAGGGCTTCCCGCGGTTACAACTCCCCAACTAAAAAACGCAAAAAGAACAAATTCTCGCGTTCTCGACGAAAAAATGGTCAGCTATAAAGATGTAAATACTATTGTTCACAAAAACCTAAGATTCAAGCTAATATCCATAACTTCAAATCCGTTTTAGTATGCCGGGCCGAGAGCGGGGGAGGTTCGATATGCGGTGCCGTGTATAGCTTCGAAGAGTAAACACAATGGCAAGATGTACCTTGGTAACAGGCATAAGTGGGGACAGATGCCGGAACAGGATTGGATAAAAGACCGAGAAGAAATCTACGAGAGGAGGCGGAGTCGCATCGGCGGGGCGAAGGGAAAAGAGTGTCGGTCGGTAAGCGATGGACAGAAAAAAGAGAAAGCCAAAGTGGATCGCCGCCGAGAGGATCAGGGCCGCATCGGGCATAGCCAAGAAAAAGGCGCCTAAACGAGGGGAGAAAATGCACTGAAAGAATGCGCACAACAATAAAGACGGGATCAAAAAAGCAGTAGCGCCAAGAAGCGCTGGCGTGGGGCTCGATCGAGCGGTTAAAAAAAGTCTGACGCCCCCAGGGATGAGCTGTCCTAATCCTCCGGAAAGTTTACGAAAGAGACAGAGCTGTCCGAGAAAAAGGCTGCATCTGACCGCGCGATGGTTCTGCGCAGGTACGGAAGCCGAACACTTTGATCAAGTAAGAAAACAACAGGAAGAAAATGGCCGAGTGAGAAGCCTCTTTTTTGAAGAATTCCTCATGTAACCACGAGAACACGGAGAGGGTCGTTCCCGTGGGGACTCGAATCACGCCACCTCTGCAACGGCGCGTCACAGGTGATATCTCTCTCAACGACGGAAGGGGAAAATAGATCTATAGAATAACTTTTGGAAAAAGAAGGAGCCGCGAGCATCGCAAACCGTAGGCGGAACGCAGAAGAGAAGTTAAAAAAATCCTGGAAAAACGGTTGGGGAATACTCTGTCAAAAGACGGCCGCGGAAGGGGAAAATTTTAGCTCCGGACGACTCGCGCAGAACAAACTCGAAAGCCGCAATTTCAGTGCATTCGGAGGGAACGTCTCTCTGAGGAGGAAAAAACACAGGCGGGACAAGGTGTTACGCGGACAGATGGTCGCGACCAATCAAGGATCGAGCAACTCCGCGCGAGGTAGCTAGAGATACCCTTCGCCGTACACGTAAAGCCTTTCTCTCGGTCGGTGCAAACGAGAGAATGCGAGCTGGGGACTTCAGGAGGCGACCAGTTCTCGAAAAACGAAGCGGTGTGACGGCGCGTTTGTAAAGGAGGGCTAGAAGCTGATGTGGCTTTCTTCGAGAGGAGCGGTCTCCGAAAAGGGGAGGATGAAAGGTGACCACATCCCGACAACCGGCATCTGTCAAAGGCGATAGGTACCCAGGTAACATCTTTAACATGAATGTTGGAAGGGAAGAGCAAGAATGTTCACGCATCATTCAAAATCAGCGAACAAACCGCGCTCGCGCCGGCATCAAGATGGAAAGTATGGATATTCCACGAATCTCGCGAGCGAATTGGGCGCCTTTAGAAAAAGCAATCTTCGTGAGATAGTGACGAGAATTTGGGGAGAGGGTTGCTCCGTTGGGGGATGGGGGGTCTTGAGAAAAGGAGCAAGCGGTCGGCCACGATCGCGGCATCTTTGCGATGAAGGTCCCCAGGAAAAAAAAAAGGACCCCGATAGGGTCAAGCATCGGTGAAGACCTTCAAATGGCGTGTGACAGCGCTATAAGCCAGGGCGAAAAAGAAAAACCGGGATCGAACGATTTCGAAAAACCGTATGCATCGTGCGAGAGCCAGTAAGAAGCGCATCGTGCGGCGTGGCCGGGAAGGCTGTGGCTTGACTGAACACGCGTCCGCCGAGACGGGGGCCGGAAGTGGGGATAGACGGTAATTCCGGTAAGTCGCGTCGAACTTCAAAGCAAAAGAGAAATGAAGTGAGTGCTGAAGGGAAAAACGGATCCCACCTGAGGTGAAGATACGCACGAAGCATTTAAAGAGTCAAACCAAAACACGCTGCCCGCTGTTATCGGAAGTTCTTGAAGGAATAAGATAAGAAAAAGAGGAAATTCAATAAAAGAATTACCGCGCGACGCAACCGACCACTTCTGAACTGCGACAGCTCATGTGACTAAACCTGTATGCAGATGGCAAAGGCCTGGGGGGCTTGCCGAATGCGCTCTGAGGAAAAATCCAAATCAAAAGGGGAAGGCAGCGAGCTTAGTTGGGGGACGGGTAATAAGGAAAATAGAAGTTAATCGAGTGAATCGGGTCCAGAAGGAACAGAGAAAATTGTACGGTCATCGGGCAGGGAACTATTGTGCATCAGAAAGGTATTGGGAAAGGGAGGAAGAATCGCGAAATGGGGAGAACGATCGAGCATTGGCGATCGCTGTCACCCCGGAAAGTAGGTGTGCGATCCTCTAACAACGGAATACAGAAGCCTCCGGGGGTACATTCGATCGCACTTCTCAGGGACGTCTTAAACACGGAAAAAGGGAGGATATGAAAGAGAAAAACGCTGATAAGGTAAAGTCTGCCCGAAGCGACTTCTCGAGAGAAATTAGCAAGAGGAGGGAAAAGACATCGCCTATTGGATTGGAACAATGGAAAAAGAGCGGGGAAATGAAGGATCAGAGTAAGTCTCCAAGCACAGAATGAATAGGGGAAAGGCGGCACGTCACATCATGGTCAACCGTTCAGGGGAAGGAAGGGGAAGGAAGTCCGCTCGGGTAAATCGTCATCGAGAAACTCGCCTAAGTGAGGACTGTGTTGATGTATCTCTCGTCATAACGTACGACACAAAGAGGCGGCGAAGGGAGGGGAAGACAAAAACGGGTCGGAGATTTCACCGCCGGTGGGAAGCGTTTTCTTCAGGGGTGGGCATGATGTAGTGCTAGCTTGTGAAGTCGACGAAAACCTGCATTCATCATATCTTCCTCAACTGGGAAAGAAAGTCTCGCGAGCTTAAAGAAGACCAACCGGAAAAACGCCAAGAGTTAAAAAAGACGCGACTGGCTCGCGATGAAAAAAGCAAGGTGCAAAAGCTGGGCTCAAAAAGAGGCACAAGGCTCGGACTTCCTTTCGCCAAGATATCAAGGGGGGAAAGCTGAAAGCGAAAGGGCTACTCGATACGCGAACCATTAAGGGAGACGGTCCGAAATAGAGAAAAGGATATGGATCGCGAGGTGCATTCCGCGTGTTCTTGAAAGAACCCAACCCTGCGCAAACGGAAAAAAGGGGGAACTATTCTCGCACCTGGGAGGAGAAAAAACGAACGTGAAATCTTTGGAAAGAGAGGCTCACCTCGGCGAGATTCCTCACGGAGATGAAGAAAGTCGCTGCGGCAGTTTGAGGTTGGGGCGAAAAAAAGGGTCGGAACTGAGCGCTGGGATCGCCTACCACCGCATCATGCCCAATCGTTCAAGTACCGGAAAAAAGGGATCGGGAGAAGGTGCGGCCGTGTTGATGAAAATAAGGGAGCGGGAAGATTCGCGCGAACCGAGAAGGACCGCCGACTTGAGCGAGGACCACAAAAAGCGAAACCAAACCAGCGGATCAATGGTCGGGGGAGAGGGGGAGGATAACCAAAGGGTGGGGGAACATAACAGTGTACGCTTATGAAGAAAAACGAACGCTGGCGGCTAAGGGAAGAAAATGGGGAGCGGAGATGCTGTCTGGACGACCAAGCTGAAAAAAAAAAGAGAGAAAAAACAGATCCTACAAGTTGACGAGCGAGCGCCTTTCCGACCGAGCGGACGGGGGTGCAAAGCGCAGGGGGTGGATGAGCTAATAGAGGAACGCAGGCCGGGGCCGAAAAAAAAAACGAAAGGAAAAAGCCGCGGCGCTTCTTGGCCGAGGGGTTTCCAAAAAGGGGAAAGAGGAGGATCCAGAAAGGAAGCATAGCATGGAGGGTCCCAAACCCGGAGATTGCCGAAATAGAACCAGCAACGGCGTCAACCTTCTGTGCAACAGATGAAGCTCTCGAAAAAAGAAAATGGACAGGAGATCATCCTGTGACCCGCGCATTTTGCGAAGGGTGCGTTATTCGTTGCGAGGGGCAAAAAGGAAGGGGGAGCAGCCTAGACTGAGAATCTCTAGAAAACTGTTTGAATGGAACTCGAAAAGAGAAGCGGAAAGGAGGCGTTCGCTGGGAGTATCCGATCTACATAACAACCTCTGCCAGAAGCAAGGCGAACTCGCTGCGGCCGTCTTACATGAGAGCTATTCAGGAAAAGGGGGGCCGGGACTCAGTCACTCGTCGAAGTGTTATCGAAACAATCCATACGAAGAGAAAAACGAAAACGCGGGAAGAGCAATGCCTTTGAATCCCTTCTCGTAAGAGCGGGAGGGGAAGCTCGTTCAGACAGCGTTAGGCAAGCGAAGACGCTGGTCAGAATCCAGGGAACCAAAAAGTCAACCCCCCCAAGGAAGGAAGAACGGCGCTTTTTTGTACATCGCTGGATCGAGGGCGCAGGATGTGGCTTTCTAGGGACTATTCGCGGCGCCTCCAAAAAATCGGGACGGTCTGTCATCAAATCCACCTCGGAAAACCCGAATGGTACAAAATTATGAAGTTTCCCGGACATCTTGGAAGAAAAAGTGATGCAACAGCCACCCAACCGTGTCTCTCATACGAGACGCAACTAGGGCCGGCAAAGAATACTACAACGGACGAAGTTAACACGAGCACAGGAAGGGAGCATTGCGAGAAAGTAAGTTAATCTTCGTATCGGGCTCCATCGCGTGGCGGGGTAAAGGAGGGGAAAGTGCGGTTGGTACCGGTGGCGAAGGGTTGTGAGGGAAAAAAAAGGGAACAGGGAAACAAAGCTTCAAGTACGAACCGGGGCTGGAAAGCTCTTGTTGCGGCATAGGTAACAGATAAAGAATCGGTGACACGAAATAATAAGCGGGAGAAAGGGAAAGGGCAAACGAGGAGTTGCTCGTTCTTTAGACGCCATCTCAATCGCCTGCGCATCGCGCGAAGGAAGCTTGGAGAGAGAAGGAGGTTGCGAAGACGCATCCACTCCTTCAACGAGACAAAAAAAAAAGGGGAGGGGATGGGAAGTACGAACTCAACAAAAGAGAAAGACTCAACCTCGCGCACAGTAGGAAAAAGTAAATCCCACCGTTTGTTGAATATCTCACTAAGTATTCCAGAAGATACTTAAGGCTAAGAGGGGTGAGTGTTCTTGGACCGAAGAGAGTAATCAACACTTTTCAATTAGCAGAGAGGTCGATGAAGATTTGTTCCGCGCGAAAGGGGGCCTCCAAAAAGAGGAAGGAGGACGCAAAAAAAGCATGGGGAGCCGGGCGAAAAAAGTCCGTTCTTTCCAGGGGGACCGCTCTATCCTTCTCCACACTGGAAAAAAGCGGAATTTCGGGTACATAGCCTAGTGGAATCTCTGTCGGGCAAGGCCGAAGAAAGGTCGCGAGGGGACCGGGAAAGGATTGAAACAAGTGGATGGGTCTCGCTAGGTCCTCAAGACAACTGGCTAAATTCGAAAAAAAAAGAAAAAAAATAAAAAAGTGCTGTCAAAAGCAAGGAGCTTCGAAAAACAAGAAGGAAAAGAGAGAGATGGACAAATCCCGTCGGGGAAATCCACTACTGCTCGGAGCTGGGCTACCCAAGACCGAGCGATGAAAGCTAAATTCCATCCTTCACTCTTATTCAAAAGGTCCGTGACCGGAGGCAGAAAAAAGAAGGGTACCGAAAAGGGAGAAGCTGTAGACGATTCACTGCTATTACAAAGACGACTGGGTTAATAGCACTCCGCTTTACGCGCTGCGAAAGAGCGCGGGAAAAGACCGGCGAAGAAGGAAAGTGGACTGCCATCGGAGCACTGGTCGTCACATCGAGCCAGTCAGGCAAGTGGAGGAAGGTCCCGGAAGGAAAGAGTCATAACATAAGCAACTGGGAAGACACGAAGGTCGGCAGAACTTCCGAAAAGAGCCGTCATCCTATGGTGGGACTAAAAGAGCATCGGAGGAGAGGAAAAAAAAATCGTCAACCGATTGGGATCGGGGGTATAAGTTGGGGAGAATTGGTCGATGGTAGGAAGTTCGGGGATCGAAACATAATTCGCTATTCGAGGACGCAGGCCGTCTCGGCGGGAGGGAATGAGCCACCTTCGCCACCCAGCGGAGAAGAGAAAAAAATGGGGAGCCCGACGCGCGAAGGCCGCATGAACGCATGAGCTGGCGCGAAGGGCCCATCCGGAAAATCGTCGAGCCGACGTCGCGGAGAGGCCATACTTGGAGAAAAGGAATTATCTAGCGTACGAGGTCTCCTCTATAGCGAACCGCGAAGGGTACCCAAAAGAATCGCAAGAGAAGCGAGACAGTTGATCGAAAAGAGAAAATCCGCTGGTAACTGACAGCAACCCAGAAATTCTCGTCACAGGTCTGAACCGCCACCGATGGCGACGAAAAAGAAGGGGTCAACCAATCTCGAGCGATTCAAGCGAGGGGATATCCACCACAGCGGAGGAGTTGCCGGAGCGAATAAGATTCGCGGAGCCGGGAGAGCTGATCGGCAGGAGAGAAAAAGAAACATGCAATCGCAATAATTGAAGGGTAAAAGAGCATAGAATGGCAAGATGAATGTTGTCTCAGTTTTTCGAGGATGGAAAGAAGAAGCAAGAAGATCTCATCTGGCGCTTCGGCTAAAGATAAGCCCTCCTAAACACTCAGCGACGTGGGACCTCTAAGAGAAGGACAAAACCAAAACGCACACATCTCCGCAAGGATCAATGGTCCAATGAGCAAACGAAAGGGCGCTGGCGGGAAGACTGTCGGAAAAAACGAAAAGAAGCTAGGGTAACTCTAAGCAACGCATTACGCACAGGTACTGGGCGTGGCAGATCTGTGGACTGTTAAAAGAAAGAAGAGCGGGAACTGATTCTTCTGCGAATCCGCGCAAAGTAAACGAAGGACTGTCAAAAATGAAAAGGTGGTCCAGTCCGGGTGAGGGTTCAATCTCTTATACTCGAAGCATTGAAACACCCAACTAAAGAGGGAAATGTCTTGCCGAGTAATTACCAGAAGTGCGAAAGGGAGAATTCAAGGTTCCTAACCGCTTCTGCTGTCGTTTCCAAAAGAATTCCGGGAGATTGGCAGAGGCAAGAGAAAAGCAACCACGCGGAACCTGCGCGAAGCAGTATGATTAGAGAGAAACAACGGATATAAGAACTTGCGCTCAGGTTAGACGCGGGAGGTGGATTGCACGGCAATCTCTGCGAGAACGAAAAAGCCAAAGGGAACATGAAATTGCAAAGGTCGAAAAAGGGGAGCAGACGAAAAGCGGGGTATTACTTTTCAGGGGAGTTTGAGGTCGTCGCTGGAGGAAACGGGCAAGAGAAAGACAAACTAGCCGGCACGCCTAACAAGCGGATCGAGGGACGGACGAGGACACACCTGAAAGATATCGATGGGAGGCAGAAGTGTGAGCTGAACAGTCCAGACACGAATCAGCCAAACGAGACATATTCTTTGATCCCTTTCGCCAGAAACTTTCGGAGGAAGAGGGGATGGGAGTAAAGGCGCAGCGCCACTGCGCGTGTGATAGAAAAGAGACCAAGGGGACAAAGGTTTAAGGCTCTGGGTCAGCGCTTCGCGTAGCCAGGGGGAATTACGGCGGGCCGAATGAATCGCCGCCGAAACTCTTCGATAGGGAGGAGTAACGGAACCCATACCAAAAACATGAAGACCGGCGCAACCGTCCATCTGGAAAAAATGGAGCCTTCCCAGGTACATCTAACGAGGAGGGGAGGCGAAGAAAAGGGGGAAAAGCGATTCAGAGACTGCAAAGCAAGGGAGACTGAGATCAGGCGCACTGCATAAAACGGAAATTGCGTAAGTTGGGATAGGAAAAAAGAGAGAACGATGGCAGCAATTGCTCAACAAGGTAGACTCTTCGTATCGAGACAGAAGGGAGGTGGAGAAATTTCGGTTACGATTTGTAGGGGAGGGGGGGAGTCCCAAGGTAGAAACAGCGGAACAAGGAGAGACCACGAGTCGTCGCACGCTGCTAATTCGTCGCAGGGAATGGATGAGATTCGCGGCAATGAGACCTCGCGTAGCGGTGAAGCGCGAGAAAAATAAGTCCGAATCCGATCAGGAGAAAGTGCGCCAGCTCATCAAGGCGTCGCATCGCCGGCTATCGAAGATGCGAGGCTAGCGGGGGGGGAAGGGGACGCATGAAACTCTTCAGAGAGACGGGAAAAGATGGAGTTAAGGGCACTCAAAACCATCGCCGAATCCGAAATACCTCCCCAATAATTGAGTGGGAAAAAAAAAACGATCCCAGGCTTTGAATATGCACCATACTCTATCGCCAGGAGGGAACGGAATAAACGCGCTGGAGGGAGTTCTTGCGAGGAATCACAAGCTTTTCAATAAGCAGGGGAAAGTAGCGCTGAACGAGCGTTCCGCTCGACTTATCAAAAAAGAAAAGACAGGGAGAGGAAAGTCAAAAGTTCATGGGGAAAGCTGTCGCTCGGGAACAGTCAATACCGGGGGACGCAAAGCGGATTGCGGTAATTCCATAGCCGTTGGTCGCAGTGAAGGGGAGAAGAAGAACAATTGAGGAGCAAGCGGATTGCAATAGGAAAGGATTGGAGATACATCGCGAGGAGCAGCAAAGGTAGAGAAAAAAAGAGGCGGGTCAAAGAGAGTGCTAAAAGATCTCTCTCAACAACAAAAAAGAGACTCCGGCCTGACGGAGAGCAACGGCTCGATCGGACTCCGTGGAAGACCTCGGCGAGGAAACATTCGAAAGACGCTGAACAATCAGGGGTCAAGGTAGCCCGATTCCGGAAAATTTCGAGGAGAGAGCAATCTAGGCCTATGAGGCTATGGAATTATGAGCAATCCGCGGGCCCGCGGCCGGAAACGCTAAAGGAAAGGGAAGCGACCGTATCTGCAAAAAGGAATGGGCTGCCAAGAGAGAAGACGTCTGTCACAAAGTTAAGAAGTGAGAATCGGAAGAAAGAATCCATCGAGAGGGAAGAAAAAAGGGCGGATTGAATGTGATTATCTCTTCGGCAAGACAGATCAAAAAGCAAACACCCCAGGAAGCGCGATCAGGCAGGGGCTTCGTGCTATCTCACCAAATGGGATCGGGTACTTTCAGAGGGACGGAAATAGGAGGATTCGTCGATGAGGGTGAAGTTCGACGAGAAGAACAGGGAAGGAATCGGTGAGCAAAAGGAGCCCGTTCTCGGCGCTGCTTCCGTCCCACCACCAGACGGAACCCAGAAACGCAGGGCGTACCGACACGAAGCAGCGATGTCCAGGGAGAGAGGGTGCGAATGGGGGCCAATGCATCGCTTGAAATCGTCGAGAAGGTGGGGAAGGGGGATAGGGAAATCCGCACCTAATTATTAGCTCGAGAGGACCCCGATTACAGCGGCAGGTCTACTCGATTAGAGAACCAGGGGCATCAAAAAAGGCGCGACGAATCCGTCGTCGCGCTAGATCGAACGGGAGGAACGCTGAAGAAAACACCGAAAGACAACCAAAAATTCTCGTCAAACAGAAATTCTCACGGAAGATGGTCAGCGATCGATAGAAATACTGGGGAAAGGCCCAATGGCGGGGAAGTCGTGCCGCAACTAAAAAGTCGAATAGTTAGAATGCACGGAAGCGATGTGTGAGTCAGAATGCCGTTTCAGGATGAGCAAAATTAACACTCGGCAGAAAAAAGGGAGAAGAGCACAAGAGGTAAGATGTACTGGAGGAATCGATAATTGGTGGGACAGATGCCGGTTGCGGAGGGCAGGGGGAGAACGAGAACTAAGACGTCAGAAAGATCGAAAGGGAAGCGGACGAAGATAACATCTAAAAAACACAGAGT
>Ga0179593_1716153_pt1 | contig 23356 bp, 24 predicted proteins | sample CZODoug2_1_08_16_FD_185931 | JGI IMG/M metagenome (GOLD analysis project Ga0179593, IMG submission 185931) | Vadose zone soil fungal communities from Angelo Coast Range Reserve, California, USA - CZODoug2_1_08_16fungal (PacBio error correction) | ecosystem: Environmental > Terrestrial > Soil >...
TTAAAGAAATAAATCTCGAGAGAGATCTCCTCTGCGGGGCGGCGAGGGCGGATTCTATAAACAACGTGCGCGAAGGAAAGTCACACCGAGGGGAAGGGGGGAAAGTTCTCGGCTTCAACATCTGGTAAAATAAAAGCTCCATCTCGAGGCTAAACAACTACGCAGAAAAGATCCTTGGCGGTAGTTAAGAAAAACAAACCAAGGCCGACGAACATAAGAGCCGCGCGCACTTCTGGGAAGGAGAAAAAGATAGCACATCTCACGACAAAGTGAGGGAGCGGGGAAGGTCATACCCAGGAAGGGGAGGGTCTCTCGCTTATTAGGGGAGGTGGCAACTACTAGAGCTGACTGACCAAAAAAGTCCTTCGACGAGGATGTAGCGAAAAAAAACTGGCTACGCACTGCCCCTCCCCAAGAAGAGCGGCGAGTCCATTTGGGTGAGAAAAAGGCGCGCTGGTGGTGGCTAGGGTGAAAAAACACAGACCCGACCCGCGCGGTTGGGGGCGCCGGAGGCTCGTTTTCGTCACTACCAGAGAGGAAGGACACTGCTGACGATAGAGGTCAGAAAGATGTCCATCTCCTGACCCGCTCAACTCGGGAGATAACGTCGCAAAAAGGCGATCCTCGGGGCCTCAAGTCGGGCGCAGCGTGTCCGCGGCGCAGTTCAGAGGAAAAACCCTCCGGGTTGGGCTGCTTTATTCTTCTGGACTATCACTCGCGGGATCTTTCCCTGCCCAGATAGGAGGGGGGAAGGACCATTAAGAGGGGGGAAGGCTCTGGGAAGGTCGGGAAACGGCTTCTCCTGATTAAAAAGATCTCCAGGCCATCTATGAGAGTAGATCGAAAAGCGCGATCCACTGGCAGGTGAGGGAAGATCTTAATGCGGAGGAAGGGCTGCTTCTCTTTTGGAGGAGCGAAAAAAAGGGACGGATATTATAATCTGTAGCCTGGGTATTAAGAAAAAAAAAAAAGGAAACCTCCAGGCTGCTGCGCCAAGAAAACCTCTACGATTTGGGGGCAAGCTGCCCTGAGAAAAAAGGCCGGACCCACACATCACCACCAAAAAACCGAGAAGGGGAATCGAAATCAGCAAGGGAGGGGAGCCTTAGAGCGCAAGGCTCTCGGGAGAGGAAGCGCGGCTCGTCGAAGGGATCTGGGGGGAGGGAAGAGGTAAAGGGCTCGGAGGCCTCGCCATTCGTCCCAAGGAAACTCTTCTATGGGCAAATAGGAGGGAGATTAGAACGAGAAAAATCTTAGGGAGTGAGGGAGCTGAAGCTAGAGCTTCTGTATCTCATGGAGAAACGGGGGAAATATCTTGCGGAAAAGAAAGACTCTATCAGGGCAGAGAGAGGGAGAATTTCTCAGAGGCGGGATGAGGAATTTACCTCTTCCAGCGAAACCCACCGATAGGGGATCGGGGAGTCAGCAAGAAGAAAGGACAGCTCCTCAGAAGGAACCGGATTGAAGTGAGCTCCCGCAAATTAGAAGGAGGGGACGCCGGCTACTAAAACGTCGGCGAGCATCGCCTCCAGTAGAAAGGATCAAAAAGGATCGAGGAAGGAGATACCACTAAACAATGGCTTCGCCCTCTATGGAGGAAGCGCGACGCCGAAAAAAACCACCTAAGGGCCACCAGCCAAGAAGACCACGGTCAAAAAAAAGAGGGCTCGCATCTTCCAAGGGGAGCCAGGGGGAGTCGATTAAGGCGGTCAAGACCTCCGTCGCGCGCATAAAAACACTCGAGTTTACGGGAGAGCGAGAAAAAGAAGAGAGCATCCGCCAGGAAAAGGACGCTCTGCGCGCGGTCCTTCTAGAAAGGGAGAAAAGCCGTAAGAGAAAGAAGGGGGAAAATTACCCACAAAATCCACTTTCGGGAATAAGGAAGGGGTGGAGAAACGGGTGGTCAGCCATAAGAGGGGTCGCTGCGCCAGACTAGCTGGAGAAAGAGCGCGTAATATCGTAGTCTGGGAAGATGATAGGGGGGGGGAGGAAGATCCGACAATTCAAGGGCTCTTACAATCGCCGGAGGACCGGGGCGGCGAGCTGCCATCTCCTTTCTACGGAACAAGAGTCCGAGCTCGGGCAACGGGCCTTTATCCGGAGGAAAAGCGGCTTCTTCGAGGCGCCGCGGGAGAGGATCGCGCGCCCCGCAGAGGGGAAGCCCCCGAAAAAGCAAATCAACACGAAAGTCTTCGCAAAACATGAGAGCGGATAGAGAAACGGCGACTGAGCGCCGAACCGATCGAGGCCTCAAGCGACCGAAGGCAGCTCGGGAAAGTAAAAAAAAGAGGTGCCCCATTAAGAAGGCCGAAGAAAAGAGAAGGCACGAGACGGGATTCTGAAAAAGACCAGCCGAGAACTAGAATAAAAAAACTATAGAGGAAAGATGCCATAAAAAGGAAAGACGCAGGACCATAACTGAAGTGGAAAAAATAGGCACGTCAACAGAGGCGGACCATTTTCTCTTTCGAGATGGCAGCGAGTCTTCAGGGAAAGTGACAAAAGAAAGTCCACACAAAAAGGCCCGAATGAGGAGGCCTCAACAAACACGAAAAAGAGGGACGCCTTCCGAGGGGCAACAGGCGACGCTAAAAAGGGAGTTAGGTAATTGGGAGGGGGGAAGGGACCATTAGCTGAAAGGGAGGAGGGGAGGAAGCCTCCTACTATTCTCTTCGGAGGGAATGGATCCTATGCTTCGACATCAGAGAAGTCTATTCCTTTTTGGAGGGCCAAGCATGGGGGGGGAAAACTTTGTTGAGGGGGAAACTTCTCGCGGGGAAAAGAAAAGGGGACGAGGCGACTCCGCCCCGAATACTTTCCAACGAATCCAAAAGGAGAGAAAGCGAGTCTCATTTAGAGGGGACGAGAACAACAGCAAGAAAAGAACAAGAAGATTCAACACCTAACTTTAGGGACAGCAGACGCTCCAGGCAGAGCGAAATATCGAGGAAAAATCACCAAAAAGGGGGGGGGAAAGATAGATATAAGGAGGTCGGCGCAGCATGGGCGCAGGGATCGAAGCTGCTTTAAAGGCCGGGGTTGGGGGGGCGGGGGGGGCGGGCGGGAGACTTGCTTTTGTTCGCGAGGACGTGGGACCTGAGCGAGGACCTCTTCGGCGGGATTGCGGATGAGAAGAAAAGAGCCGTGAGGCAGGGAGAAAGGAAGGGTGGCGCTTCCACGCCAAAAGGGAAGGACAAAATGCTGGGAAGAAAAAAACCGGCCTCGCGTACTCTGGCGCTCGAAAGCGATCGTCGCGGCGGGGCAAAGGATCAGCTACTTGGTGAAAACAACACCTACCTAAGATCTTGTCGGAAAGCCGTCGCCTGGCCGGAGAAGGCCGTCGGCGAAGAAAGGGTCGCGGGGGGGAAAAAAGTCTGCTGGGGAGGGGGGGATATGCGAGCGCATGGTCGAAACGCGGGGGTCGAGAAGGGCGCTTACTCAAATCCTAACGCGGGTGAAAAGGAAACTTGAAAAAGGGTTCCTGAAGGTTCCTTTCATGTCTAGGAAGGCGGTTCGCTCCGGGAGTTAAGGGAGCTCTGTCCTCTTCTGGGGGGGGAGGAGTTATGCTCAGAGAAGGTCGAGGAAAGACTTCGGTCGTCAACCAGAGAATGGGTGCACCGAGGGGCGGGTTGAAAGAGCGGCCCTTCATCGAGAGGGGCGCTGGAAAGAAGAAACGGGAGGCGCCGGGGCAGACGCCAACCGCCGCGAGGAAAATGTCGCGCGGACGGGAGTTAGAGCTCGTCGGGAGGAATGAGGGATGACGGCGGCGGAAGACTCGCCTGGGGGAGGGTCTGCCGCGAGGGGGAGATAAAATCACGGCTACTGTTTCCGTGGGGAAAAAGAGGAAGACTGTCAGGCCGAAGGAGAATTCGCGCGCTCTGTCGCAAAACGAGTTTCGGGAACTTGGAGAAAGGGGAAGACGCGGAGACCCCCGAAAAGATCATCGTGCCGTGAAGGGGTATGGACACGGATCCATCTTCGCTCTCGAAGGTCGAGAAGGCCGAGAGAGAAAAAAAACTACGTGAATCTGGAAGAAAAAGATCACACGCTATTTTGGGCGGCGACACTCGAGTGGGTCCGCTTCGACTTTGCTAAAGCAGGATCTGCTGAAAACGCTACGGGAAAAGGGGGGGCGGAAATGGCGCTCTCTCGGAAAGGAGGGCGCGCCGCGTTCGCAAAGCTACAAGCTCCCTCATGGTGTAAAGACGCGGAGGCTCCAACTCCGAGAAAAAGAGCTGCTTAAGAGGAAGAAGGGGGAAAAAAAAAAAACCGAACACAAAAAAAAAAAAAAAAAAAAAAAAAAAAAATCCGTGGACTTTTTTCCAGTGGTCTGTAAGGAGGGGTTCTATAGGATCGCGAGAGAAAGTTCAGCGTGAGGGCACGTCGGGAAAAGGAAAAAGATCAAGAGGGAATATCCAGTGGTTCATAATTCCTCGATATCGTAAACAGCTTTCTCCTGAGGACAGACACTACGGGGAGAACTAAGAAAATCGATACATTCCGGGCTTGTTCGAGGGTCTTCTCTCAAATGAATTATAGGTTGTGGGGAATACTTTCAGGCAATCGGAGAGGGGGAGAATCCTAAAAGAAGAAGCGAACGCGCCGAGCCAGGGAGCGTCCTGCCCTCCAGTGGATATTGCTTTTGAAATGGTTATCATGCTCAGACAGTAGAGAGGAGGGGACGTCGCCAAAAGAATAGAAAAGCAGATCTCTCTCGGAAAGGGGAGAGGGGAGAAAAAAGGGGGAAAATCGCCTAGCTGTTCACGGGACAGAATAGTCATATCTTGAAAGACGAGGGGAATAAAGAAGGAGGGGATAATCTGCCTGTCGGCATCTCAGGCAGAGCCTTGAGAACTCAAGTCTGAGAGGGGAAACGAAATAATCATGAAAGCTATTCCATCTTCCAGGAGTGGACGCTGGAAAAGTTAGAGGGGGGACACCTTGCTCAAAATCCGGGCGGAGAAAGTGTTCTTCATCCCCTACGGGGGATGAGACTATATGGATGGCTTCCTGATATAAGACCGCGACGACGAAAACTTTCAAGGAAGGAAAAAGGCCGCCAAAAACCATATCCCTTAGAGAGCGGCGCGAAATCTCGCGATTGGGGGGAAAGTTAAGAAGAGCATTGCGAAAACTCCTCCCGAGACATCAGAACAAAGATTTTCCCCAGTTCAGCTAATGGGACTATCCAATCCGTTTAATAGACTAAATCACAAGAAAACCGGAAGGCCTGCCTAGCTTCGAGGAAAAATCCGTTTCGAGGGACAGATAGTCTACGACTCGGGAAGGAATCCTGTGGGGAAGGAGGGAGGCTGCCAATCGTGAAGACGCCCTCTTATCGAGGACGCCGTGCGCGTCTCTCCTGAAGAAACGGAAAAAGAACCAAAGGGGAGGGTCCAGATTGAAGGGAGGTTACCCTATCACCCCCCCATCTCTCACGGAGAGGAAGGACTATCCGAGGAGTTTAGAGAAGTAGTCCAGCCGTCCTCGCTGATAGAGTAGAGGTGGAAAGATTGTAAAAGGAATAGAAAATGGCGATATTATGAAAAGAAAAGTGCACTCTGCTCCTATAGGAACCCGGAGTAACCATTGGAAAACGGCCAGTCCATGTATACAATTACCAATATGTCGGTGCAGTTTGGAGGAAGCCCAGCAGGGAGGAGGGAATGTCTAATGGAGGAGAGCGGCGGCCAGGGGGTGGGTAAAGAAGTCGCCAATTATCGGCCGGGGAGAAATCCCTAAGAAGGGGGAATGAGAAAGCATCTACCAATGTTGAAAGCAAAGTTCACTCCCTACCTTGGGACAGCGCGCTCACTGGTCGTTCTGCTGTCATAGCACGAAAGAGACTCAAAGACGCGCCTAGTACGGAGGATAAAGACCAGGAAGGGGGAAAAGAAAAAATAGATCTCTCAACCACAACAACTTATTAGGGAAAGGGGGGGAAGACCGGAGGTATTAGAGAAATCCCTCTACTGTAGAAGCAGGATCGGCCTTCTCTCAAGAGGGGTCTATCAAGAGGGGACCTCAGTTACACCCACCAGGAGAGTGGGGCGCGGCTTCAACCTCCTGGGAGAGGAGGTAAAGAGAAACATCCTGGGCGAAGACGACGCGACGCCGGGGAGAAAGGTAGGACGACACAACCGCGGGAAGAGAAAGATCGCCCCTTCTACACTCAGAAAGGGGAGTGAGAGAAACGAAAAACCCTGCCCCTACAGAGCGTGCAAGGAGGCCAAAAAAGGGAAGCCGGTTCTGAGGAGGGGAGAAAAGGCTCGCGTTCACTCGTGCAAAGAGAAGCCAGGCTGGACTAAAACCCCCCGGAGGAGGCGACGCTATTTCGGAGGGGAAAGCTGAAGAAAGAAAAAGAAAGAAGAGAGGCTCGTCATGGCGGGAGACGCTAATTGCTCGCTGGGGGGCAGGGGGGAAACAAAAAGAAGGAAATACCTCTACCCCGAGGTGGTGTCTCGTTCGCAAGGGGGAAAGCGCACTGCGGGGAAAGGTACAATCTTTCCTCTGGAAAAAAGCCAAGAAGTACAGCTAGAAGAGTCTCGACGGGCGACACCGTCTTCGGGGAGAGAGGCGATGCGAAACGAGGTCCACGGGAGCTGGTAAGTCGCAGATGGGAGAAAGCCACTTTTTTTTGGAGGATGAGGCTAGAGGGGGGGGAGAGGTAGAGGGCTTCTCCAGAGGGAGAAATAAGAGCAACTCCTCCAGGAGGAATGGGCGAGGTCGTAGAGACCTGTCGTCTGAGGGAAAAGTTCGAACCAGGGCTGATGTTTCTCTCTGCAAAGGAAGGGCTCTTGGGGGGACTTCTTAAAAAAAGAAGCTGCGCCTTCTTCTTAGAGGGAAAAGACGGCTCCATTCCTATATATTATGAAAGGAGCTGGGTGCGGGAGAAAATAGGAAAAGCACTTCTTCTTCTCAAAAACAGAAGAGTGTTAAAAATCTTCCGAAGGAAGAAATCTCGAGAGGGAACGGGGAAGGGAAATCTCTATAGAAAGACCCTATTCGTAGGGCTGAAAGAATGAATAGAGACTTTCCCTGAGCACTAATCGCTCGTCAAAAGGGAAAAATCGGGAGGGAAAAGCAACGTGCTCCTCGGAAGGGGAGGAAGCAAATGAAGCTACGGGGGAGTTGCCATCTCGTAGGCGGTATCTACTCATAGTTCGGGAAATTACTACTGCCGAAGTATAGCGCCCTATCTTCGGGGAGAGGGGAGAAACACCCGCTTACCAGACGAGGGGGCAGGAAGGAAGAGAGAAGTCGCGAAAAGCTTCTTCTTCTTCGAAAGGGACCTCTGAGGTACCACCGAGAATAGAGGGGTAAGGAGAAAAGAAAGAACAGCAGAGCAGAGAGACCTAGATTTTCGGAGAGAGCAAAGCGCAGGGCCTCCGGCCAAAAAGGGGAGAGAGGTCACGTCGGAAGAAAGAAGGCGTGCCTTCTGCACCATTCGAAAGAAGACCGATCTTCCGCTAAGCGGCGATGAGAGCCAAAATGAAAGACCGGAAGGGAAGGGAGGAAACCGCTAAAAAACAAAAAAAGAAGAGGAAGCCACTCCCGCACCATTCCAGACAAATCGCGAAAATCGATCACGCAGTATAGCCGGGAAGCGGCGTCAGCGCAGAAAACCCAAGAAAAGGGAAGGAAAAAGGTAAGCGCGCACGCCAAAAGAGAAAGGGCAGCAGCGCGGCGAGCGCTCGGCAGACGGCTCACGGCAGACGCTTCGCTGGAAAGAGTCTAAGGAGAAAAAAAGAAGGGAACTGTCGAGGAGGAGAGCACCAGTGCGTTTGATAATAGGGGGGAATCCCGAAACTTCGGGGGGAGTCCATAGCTCGGCGGAAAAAGAACGGAGAGAAGAAGAATCTTGCAAAGGAAAAAGAGTGGGAATCGTGGGGACGTCGGGGGGGAAGACGACCACATTCCTTGCAGAAAAAGAGGAGGACCCGTGGCGACTCGCCGAATGCGGTCAAGGCGAATCGCAGAATTAGGCTCGGAAAGGAAAACCTTCTCTTTACTAGGAGAGCGGAGCCAAAAGAGTCTGCGGCAACCTCTTAAGGGAGGAAACCGCCGTCAAAAGGGCGCCCCCTACTATCAGGACAGGCCCAGCTGCGTCTCTCTGCAAGGAGGGCAACGGCGTCCCACAAGAAGGAGGGCATCGCCTGCCCCGAGAAAGAATTAGGGGACAGTTGTGTAAAAGAAAAAAAGAGGTGCCCCATGATCTTTTTGAGGGGAAGAAGGGAGAGAGAAGAACTAGACAAATCCTCTGAAAAAAATCGACGAGAGCCGGAAAGGGCACGATTATGCTACCATATCCAGACCCTTCCATGAACAAAATGGTTCCAGGTTAACTCAGGGAAAAAACCCGCTGGGAGGAAGAGAATCCGAAAAAGAGAGAGAAAGACTGGCCGAGCCAGCCGAAAGGAGGACGATCATATCCACCTCCAAAAAGGAGCCGCGAAAGACGAGAGTCGCGAAGGAAAGGGAAAAAGGCCCAGCGAGGAGAAAAAAAAGAAAGCGCGTAGTTCAGGGGGGAGGGGGGAGAAAGCAACCCTAATCTGATTTATTCGGAAAAAAGAAGCCGCGACGAAGGCCTCAAAGGGAGCTAGAGCCATCTCTTCTTACTCGGGAAAAACGACAGGAAATCAATGGGGGGGAAAGTTAAGAGGAAAAAGAGGGGCGTACTCCCAGAATCACAAACGACGCCGCCCAGATCCATTGGCAAAAAAAGAAAAACTGCCTGCAAGTCTGGGTAGAAGCAGACCACCAGCAATACAGACGCCTCCCCGGACGGGGGAAAAAATCCTCTTACGGAAGAAGAGAAGAGATGCGCCCGCGCACCAGCGCGAAGGCGTACGTTCTCTCTCCACCAAAAGAAATAGAGATACGGACCGGTGGTCGAGGAGGATGTCGCCTCTTCTTCCTACGCGGGAGGGGTGGTAAGTAGAGTAGGTGGGAAGGAGATCTCCCTAAAAGAAAAGGAGGAGGGCCCCCTTATGAGGGGCGGCTGATGGGGGGCTGGGAACAGTGCACTTGAGGGAACGAGCCGTTTCTCTCCACTCCCAAACCGGGGGGAAAAAATGAGGAAGAAGATTGCAAAGGAAAAGGGCGCTTTCGCTCACCAGGGGGGGGAGGGGGGGGAAGCGGCTCGCGTCAAGCGGAGAGACGCCTGCTTACCTCAGCTCTGAGGAAAGAAAGAGACTCGACTCCTTCTCGTAGAAAGCGAATGTGCCTTTCCCCCGGCAAAGAGAGCCGCTTCTTGCTGTACAAAGGAAAAAAAGGGGAAAAAAAAGGGGGGGGCGGTTTAGAGGAGAGGTAAAGAGATGGCTCGGCAGCGTCAGGGAATGAAGCGAAAAACCTACTAAAAAAAGGACGAGATTTCACACTGGGTGGAACTGCGCGTTTCAGAAAGAAAAATGCTTTTAGGAAGAGGAGGGAAAGTGACTGGGAGGAAGTCGCGGCTTTTCTCCGGGAGAACGGGGGGGCCGGCCTCTTTCATCGCGGCGTAAACCATATCAAATAGGCTGGGGAAAAAAGAAAAAAAGTCATCGGGGGGAGAGGGGGGGGCCTTCGAGATGGTGGTCGGCTCAGAGAAAGGGCCGAGAGCAGGGTCTCTCGCGCCGGGAGGTGCTGCAAGGGGGAGAAAGGGGCGCTTTACGGAGGGAAGGGGCGCGCTCTAAGGAAAGCAACGAAGAAAAACGCCGCTGGAGAACCGGTCACGTCGAAGGCAAGAGGGGGACTGGCGCAGTCGCAGCAGAGGGGGGGGGGACCAATTCAGAGGAGCTAACAGGAAAGCAGAAGAGCACGGGGACTGGGGAGAGGCCCGACGCCACAGAGACGTGCTTGGTCTGAGCAGATCGGTCGGAGGAGGCCAGAAAGAAAAAGGGGGGGGGCAGATCTCTGGCGAAGGAAAAAAGAAGTGGGGCCTCCAAAAGACCCGAAGGAGGGGGGACGACATCCTCTACAGAGGGGGGGGGGAAATTGACTGTTTAAAAAGAGGCAGGCAGCTACTGAGAGGCCGAGAACCCCAGGAGCCCAAAATGTAGTCTGCGGAGCGGGACTTCGAAGAAAAAAAATGGCATTCCTTCAGAAAGTGTTAGCTCTCTTCAAGCGCGCTCGAACCAAAAGTCTATATACTTCGGGGCAGAGAAACGTTGAAGGGGGGGAAAACTTGTCGGGGCAAGGGGGGTGTCGCGTGGAGGGAACGTCCGCGCTCTCCGGTCGGAGGGGGAGAAAACTCGTCTGTGGATCGAGAGACGGAGGCGTCTATTTCTAGAAATGGGGCAAATGCACTCGAGAAAGGCTTCTCCGGAGGAGGAAGAAATCACACGGCAGGCGGGCAGATCCTCCTCCCGACAGGGGGAAGAGGAGACTGCTGCGCAGGGGGCCTAAGACCCTCTCAGAAAGGTTGGTGGTATCTGGAAGGGAAGGACTCTCTCTTGAAACGGACAGGAGCAATCATCAAAGAAAAGAGCCGAGCCCTCTCGCGAAAAAAGACGAGAAGGAAGGTTTAAAGAAGGGAGAGCTCGAAACAGGGGCGCTATCGCTACTGCAAAAAGAAGACCATCAGATTCCGAAAAGCCGACGCGGAGCCTCTAAGGCAGAATGTGTTACATGGGAGGGACCTCCTGGGAAGCAGAGAGACCGAGAGATCCTCATCAAAGGATAGGGGAGAGAAGCGAGCCTGGCGTTCAGCTACGAAGACGTACCGATGGGGAGTCAGCCTTCGGCGGAGGAGGCGGGGAAGCGCTGGAAAACTCGTCGCGTGCAAAAAAGACGCTCCCGAAGACGTGTTCTTCAGAAAACGGCACGGAGACCTGGAAGGAGCCGGGAAAGAACGACTCTTCGCCGAAGGAGAAGGGGAAAGAACACATAGAAGTGGAGAGGACTGCGGAGAGAGAAAATCGCAGGGCTAGTTAAGAAGAAAGGGGGCGTTCCTCCTACTAAACGCCCGCGCCTCCCAAGGGAAAGCCCGGGAAGCGAGCTCGAAAAAAAGGAAGAGATCCCTAGAGAAGGTGAGAGAAGAACCCACCAGATGGGGAGCCCTGTCCCCGGCGCCGCTGGGAAGAGTCCTTTTGCGCAGAAAAATCGAAGCGAGAGGCACGACGTCTCTCAGGAGAGCGCAGATCTGTCCAATCAAACTCTCTTATGGAAAAAGGGTATCTATTACTCCGATCTTCGGCAGGTTAGGCCACCCCTCTCCAAGAGAGGTATAGGGGGGGGTACGCAGAAAAAAAAAAAGAAAGAAAAAACTTAGCTAGAAAAAAAACATGTACTATCCTCTCTTGGTAGGGGGGGAAGTGCGTTGAGACATCTCCTTAAGGGAAGAAGCGTTAAGGAAAAAGGCGGATAGGAGGAAAAGTTCACGCGCTCCTCAAGCAGAACCGGAGGGAGAAGCCTGGCCGTCCTACAGAAAGGCAACGATGTCGTTCCTGCATGTGGAAGGAAACTACGCCCAAGGAAAGGAGCAGGTCGAGAGGAAGCGGCGGCGGGGGGAGGGGGAGAAGGGGGCGGAGTTTCCTCGATCAAGAGAGGGGCGCATTTACTACTCCTCTACCAGAAAGAAGCGAAAGGCAGCAAAAAAAAGGCGCACGGAGGGAGGATAGGGGAATCCGCAAAGACGCGAACGCCCCGAAAAAATCCCGCGCCGCAGTACGAAGAGAGCGCCTACGCCGAGGAGTCGAAACATCTGACAAGGGGAGGAAGAAAGAGTATTATTTGAAAAAAAAAAGGAGCGGACGGAGGAGGAACATCCGAAAGCGGATCGGGGGCTGAGACCGGGAGGAGCGCTTGGACGGATGCATCCAGCAGCACGCCCTTGCGCGCCTGAGGGAAAAGTCAAAAGAAAAAGCTGCGAGGAAAAGAAGAGACTGTCGTAAGCGCCATCGAAAGGTTGATCGAAGGAGGGCTAAAGGGAAAAAAACCGCCAAACAGATCGCCCTGAAGGGCAACTTCCTGGGGAGTAGCAGAGAGAAAAAGCTTCACCGTGACATCGCGTCCGCTGAAATGGTAAGAACGGGGAACTTTTTAGAGAGGAAACGTGCAAAGAGGGAGGCCGCCAGGCTGGACTTACCCGCAAGGAGGTCATGAGTGTAGCGCTCACGCTGAAATGGAAAAGACAAGAAAAAACATTGCAGAGGAAGAAGGAAGTTTGTTGTTGAAGAAGGGTCCCTACATCAATACCGCCAGGGGGGTGGGGAAGGCGGCGGTGCTCTGTGAGGGGAACACATGAAAGAGACGGCGTCCTCAGCTTTCCAAGCTGAAGAAAGAAGGAAAGCTCGCTCTAAAAAACAGGAGAGCTCAAGGGGAGCAAAGGGAGAGGGGGGAAATCTGCGAGTGCGTCTCTATTCGGGAAAAAAAAAGCCTGTGGGTGTGCTGATGGGGGGAAAACAGGCCTGGGGAAACTTACAGAGAAATAAGGGGGCGAGAAGAAGAACTCTCAGAGAAGGGAGATTGAGGGAAGGTATGAGGAATGGGTCTTCTTTCACTCGCAAAGAAACCAGAGAAGAGGGAATGGAGAAAGGCTCTAATCCACTTGGGGGGGGGCGGGCGGAGTACAGACGCTGGCGGTAGGTAGAGGTTTCCCATAGGAGCCTCCTTCTATATAAGGTAAGTCGCCGTCGGGGAGGTGAAATACGGGCGACATTTTTTCAACATCGGGAGAAGGGGATCCAGCGCCACGAAAAATCAAAAGAAAGAGGGGGGCTGATAGAGAATCTCATCTCTACTCAAGAGAGAGGGGATATAGGAATGCTCTGCCGGCCCAAGACCGATCTCCGGCCTCCTCGGAGAGGATTCTCTGGGGAAGATCTGAGAGAAAAAATGAAACAGCTCGGCGATGGGGGGAGTAGGTCCATCTGCGAAAAGGCGCGTCAGGTCTTAGCTTCGAAGAGGGGGAAGCTTAGGGAGGAGACCCATGAAAAAGACTAATCCTGGGAAGTAAAAAGAAGAGAGCGTGCTAGGCGTCGGGGGAAGGTGGGGGAAGGAGTCTTGAAAGTCTCGATGCCGGGAAACCTCTTCCAAGGGGAAAAAGGGCGATCGTGGGGACCTACTTACCCAGCAGAAGAGGCCTGACCGATAATTTTCGGGAGGAGGGAAAACCGCTGCACGACCTCTTCCGAGGAGACGCTTGAATCTCGGAATGGAGGGAAAACAGTCGAATCTACCTCTCAGAGAGGGAAGGGGGGAGATGCTCTCACAACAGGAAAAAAATACCTTGCTCGCGGGGGTAAGAAAAGAACGCGAAAGCGGCCACCAGCCAAGGGAAGAACCAGTCCACGTTCAAGAAAAGAGAATCAGCTATAATGAAGGGAGGGACGTCCATCTCGATTTCGAGCGGAGAGACGTATAGGCAGACCAGGGTAAAAAAAACCGAGGAGCGCAGAAGGAGCCTATCCATCGAAGACGCTCGGGAGAAAAAAGGAGACTGAATACGTCGGGGACGAAAAGAGGGAACCCACACCTCAAGAGGGTCGCTCCCACATAAGGAGGGGAGTCCTTGTTGGGCAATAAAGAGAACGTCGGTCATGGAGGGCTAAAGAGTCAAGCGAAACTCTTCCGGGACGGGGGGCAGTGGGGGATATGACGGGGCAGACAAACACGTCTATTAAAAAAAGGGGAGTAAACGGGGGGCCTCCCGAACAAGAGAAGGACTCTCTGTAACCCTCTGTTTCCCGGGGCCCGAAGACATCTCCTGCGAAACAGAGCGTCCAGCGTCAAAGGGGGAAACGTCGAAAGTTGTCTAAGGAAAGGAGAAAATCTATGAGGGATCGTAAAGGAAGAAAAGCCGCCTTCAGAGCCAGCAACCCCCTACGATAAACCAAACATCCTCTCCCGATGAGAGAGAACCCTGAAAGCTTAGAAAAAGTTCTACTTCTGAGAAAACACCACCTAAAAGAGCCCCCATAACGATAGAAAAAGAGGAAAGAAAACCAAGAAGGGTGAACCAGGATGACTCAAGAGAAAAGAGAAGGAAAGTACCTGCAAGGAGAAAGAAAAGGCGACCATCCCTACTATCTAAAGAAAGAAGGATATCTAAAAAGCACCTTCCCATAACATGGGAAAAAAAGGGTTTAAGGGGAATCTCAAAAAGTCATCAGAAAGGAAGGTTGCTTAATCGAACAGAGGAAAGATGCTAGCCAGCTCCTCTTTACTATAAAACAACCAGCAATCAAAGCCCTCAACATAAAGGACTCTCCTCCTGGAAACGGCCCAGGAAAAACCTGTAAAAAGGAAAGAGAGAAGGTCATTTTGTCTGGCCTCACCAAGGAGAAGACGAGAACGAGGTATGTCGAAACATCTTCTATCTGCCATCTTCTTACAAAAAGGGGGTGGGAAGAGAGTTCCAGCCAAGGAGGGCTTTAAGGAAACGGGGGCGAGGAGGGAAAAATCAGCAGACTGGCTAGATCCAAAGACAAGTTCCTCCTCCGAAGAAAGTTTCCGAGAAAAGAGAGAAATCGTAAAAAGAGGACAGCAATAAAAGCCTAAGAAAAAAGAAATGCAACACTCGCCGCGTCGGACAGCCTCGGAGACGAACAGAGATACTACCTCTACGTGAATATAGCAACAAAAAAGGATTAAAGGGAGTGTCGTAAGAAGAGACTCTTCGATGAAAAAGGGAGAAAAATGCCTACTCTCGTGGGGGAAAGGCGCTCTGTTGGGGACGTGGGCTTTTTTTCTCGGAGAGCCTTTAGAACTCAGATGAGCGTCCCTTTCTGTTTTGGGGGGACTCTTCGTCCCTGGGAGGGAATGAGTCTAGGTACTAAGTATCCTTTTCTCTCCACTAAAACACCAATGAGGGAGGAGCTGGGGCCTCCTGGAGAGAAAAACCGTCGCCGCGGCGCTGCGCGAGAAAGGCGGCCGCCGTTTTTTGACCTCATCTACTTGTTTCTTCCCGGAGGAAAGAGAGGGCTCGTGGGTCGCAGTAAAGAAAGTCCCGCCGGAAAGGAGGGAGGAAAAGGCAAATCTTGCTGTTCTTGGTCATAGTGGGGGTGGATCTTCTCTTCAGAAGAAGAGAAAGCGCGCGACGCGGGGGGGAAAAATTTCTCGACAGGATTCGAAGAGAGTTCACCGAACCGTCTGGGGAAAAAAGACGCGTTTCCTTGCATGGCTCTGGAAGCAGATCTCGTGATTTCACCAGGGGGAAAAGAGAGGATGTCGTCGGCGTTGCGGTGGAAAGGGGTCCTACGGGAGAGTAGAAGAAAAATATGGGGAAAAGAGGATTTCCTTTCAAAAAGAACCTTCATCGGGTAACGCGAGAATTCGACAAAAAAAAAAAAAAAAAAAAAAAAAAAAAAAAAAAAAAAAAAAAAAAAAAAAAAAAAAGGCCAAAAAAAAAAAAAAACACAACAAAAGAAACCACCTCGGGGTGTCTCCTCCGTCTCCGAGGCATCCTCGAGGACGCTCGCTCCCCGAGGCGGTGGGCGAAAGCTTCTGGGAGAGAAAAACGAAGGGTCGACGCGAGGCGAGGCCGCTCCTCGAAGGGAAATGGAGGAAGAAATGATACGTGGATAAAAAGGGGGTGCCTTTTCCCAGGAGAAGCCTGGCGGTCCTCCCGTAAAGAGAGGCGCCCCCGGTAAAGCGTTCGCAGGGGTCCCGAGCACTACTGGTCGGCGCAGTGAAAAAACCGACGCCACGGATCAGAAAAGGCACAGATCCTATCTTAGAGGAGTTCGCGCCGGCCGCCCCTACTGGAGGGGGATGCCCCAACCAGGAGAAAAAAATTGGTGCGCGACAGGGGAGATGTGTGAAAAGGTCGAAAAGGGGGAAACGAACTTCTTCATCTACGGGAAGTGCGAAGAGGAAAGACGTGACAAGGAATCGTCTGGGGGGAGGGAAAAGGCGGCTTGGCGGGGGCGAGCTAACGGGTCTCCGGAAAAGACGCGCGCACGAAGGCCCGCTCAGAGAAAAAGATCCCATTCTGATATACTGGACGAGAAGGAGCGAGAAAGGTACTTTTGAAGGATGAGGGGGCCGCGGCGTGGGGACGCGGGCGGGAAAAAAGGAGCGCGCTCCGGTCAATAAAGCAGAAAACCGGTCTGTGGATCTCAGCGATCCGAGAAGGAGATCGCCTTTTTCATAATGGGAGGCTGAGACGACGTGACGTCTCGGAAAAAAAAGGCCGTCTCGGGAGGGGAGAAGAGCAGACGACAATCTCTGTTCATGAGGAGCTGCGGATCCAGGCGGGAAAGGAAAAAAAGAGAATCTCGGTGGTGTTCAAGGACGGACCTCGGTAAGAAGAGGGAACGGTCACGACGCCGCGCCGAGCGGAGAACGCTCCTAGCAAAAAGAAAGGACCTCCAGCGTAGTCAGGGTTTTCAGAGGGGGAGAAATCGCTCTAACTGGGGGGAAGCAGGAGCAGAACAAAAAGATCGCTCTGAAACGAAAGAGGGGCAATAAAGAGGGGACATTTGGAGGCCTCACGAGCGAGGCCGAAAGTCGCGACGCTATCCTCATCAGGGAAGAAAAAAAATCAAGCGGACCGGATGGGGCGTTCATCTACTACGGCCAAGGAAGGAGGGGGGATAGAGGGAAATCATCAATAGCACGGCGCTAGAAAAAAGAAGACGCCGTGGCGAAAAAAGGAGATCACAACTCGTCTGCTAAATGGCGCAGCAGCGAGGGCTTCATCACAAGAGAAGGATAACTAGGAGGGAATGCGGCCGAGAGCTTCAACAGAGAAAGAGGGGGCGCCCTCCGGTCAAGCCGCCAAAAAGAGCCCGTTGAAAGTCGAGGATAAAAAATAACTCTGGAGAAGGGGGAAGGGACGCCTCCGGAAAAAGACCCTACCTGAAAGACTTTCCCTTTCTGGGGACAGCGGTCGGAGTTGAGATGGGAGAAAAAAACCGTTGGAAAGACCCTCAAGCATCATCCAACCCGGCCGAAACCAGAATGCCTCTCTCCTGAAAAAGGCGAAGAGGGTCAAAGAAAAAGACATCGAGGACGAGTCTAAAGCCGTGGCGCCTTCTCGAGGAGAAGAGCGCTGGGTAAGAAGGGGGCCATCTTCTTTCTCAGTAATCTATTACTCGGGTGAGGGAAGAAAGGGGGAAAACGCCCTCGCCACCAAAAAGAAAAGATGTGCTTTCTGTCGGAAGAAAAAAAAAAAGCAAGGAGTCGCTCAGGGAAAGACGCTCTTGGTATAGGAAAGGGAGAAATCTCCGTAGAAGGAAAATCGGGGGAGGGTACGTCCAGGTGAGGATATTCTTAGCACAAAAAAAAAAGGGAGAAAGGAACCGCAGAAAACGAGGAAAAGGTGACATACAATTACCATAATGCAGAAGGAGGAGGGCAGATGAGGAGTGTGTCGGAGAAGAAAAAGGAGAGAGTCGCATGGCTTCTGTTCGAAGGAGGGAGGGTGTAGCGCCTGGGGAGGGTTCGCGTCTATCACCTGGCGAAAAAGGGGGGCTCTGGAAAAGGGGTACAAAAGGAAAAGATCATGGGAGAAAGTAAAGGAAACGACCTGTTGTTGTAAATCAAGGAAGAAAAAGTGCCTTCTTGATCGCATCCGCAAGCTGGAGAAAGGAGAAGCCGAGCGCGCAATAAGCCGAGGAAGAAGAAAGCGAGTTCTTCTTCAACTACAGAAGAGAAACACCACAACGTATTAAGGGGGGGGAACTCGGGGAGGAGAAGGGAGACCTCCTCGACGTAAGAAAGATCGCTTCTCTCTGGGCGAAAGGGGGAGGAGACAGAACACTAAAGGGAGCCTGAAGTTACACAAAAAAAGGGAGGTACAGTGAGAGGAAGGTGCGGGTAGTAAAGGAGCCATATCGTCGGCGACAGTTTGAGAGGGAGGAAAACGCCTTGGGAAAAAAAACCCTAAGGACCTCGGAGGGACCCCATGGAGGTAAAAAGAAAGAAAGGAACTTTTCTTAGAGGAGAAAAAATAAGGATTCACGACAATCAGAAAAAGAAAAGACTTAAGGACCAGAAGGGTCCGGGTTCTCCTATTGATGAGAGGGAAAAAAGACGTGCCAAAAAAGGGGGAAGGATCCAAGAAAAGAGGACTTCGACTGCGAAAAAGGAGAGGGAAAAGGCTACTCACTTGAAAAGAAAAGCAAAACTGGGTCTCGCAAGGAAGAAGTGCTCGCTGTTGGGGGAGGTACCCAAAGACAGCCATAAAGGGCGCTTCGAGGATAGGGGGGGAGGCACTACCAGGAGCTCGCAACGCGTCCTCAGCCGGGCCAGCCACGCTGGCCATCGCAAAAAAAAAAGAGCGCTCGCGCAAAACACCGGGAAGAGCTAGATCTCTATGAGAGAAGGTCCTTTGAAAGACGGTTACTTCTCGAAGGATTCCAGCCCGGGGGGGGTCTGGACAGTAGGAACTGCTGGCGGTCCCTGCGCCATCAGGAAAGGACAGCGCAAGAGGAGAGGGAGAGGCTCTTTCGAGGGGGGAACGCCTAAAATCTGAAGGGAGAAAAAAGAAAGCCGGCGAGGGGAGAAGCTGCCCCAAAAAACGCCAACCAAAGGGCTAGGGAGGGCGGCTTACTCCTGAAAGGGGGAGTAGTCGCTTGTTGGGAAAAAGCCTTGACGAATATAAAGAAAGAAAAGGAGGAGGTCTTTGATAAGTAGAAAAAAACTGCTGCCAGTTTCAACTCGAAAGGGGGGGGGTAATCCATCAGAAATCGGCGAACGCCGCTCTTGAGGAGAGAAGCGAAGAAGCAGAACGCCGAGCGGAGTAAGAAAAAGATCTGCTCTCTTCAAGCCGATGAAGGTCGATTAGGATCGCGGAGGAGGTAAAGATAGGAGGCCTTGCCGTATTCTTCGAGAAAATGAACACTCGGAATCGGGGGGGGAGTAATGCGTCCTGAAAAAGGTCTCTGTTTCTTAGCTGGGGACGCGAAGACAGATCTTCTCAGAGGGGAGAAAACACAAGACTGATTCTGGCTGAAGTCTCTCGAAAGCGGCGCTTTGGGATCAAGGGGGAGGAGTCGGCTTCGTGACCGGCTCGGAGGGCCGGAAGAAGGTTAACACCACCGGGAATTCTATCGTGTCGGGGAGAAAGAAGAATTACAGAGAAAAATAGTCAGGACCTAGATTGGGGGAAAAAGGAACGCAAAGCCTTCAGTGGAGAAGAAGACCCGGAGACGAAGGGTCTTCTATCATAGGGGAAGTATGAAAGGCGATCAGACCTCTCCTCTGGAAAGAGAAATGCGAACCGGGCGGAAAAATGACATGCTAGCAGAAGGAACGCTCTACCGGCCGGCGGGCCACCCAAAAGAAAAAGAAAACATTCCCCACAGGGGAAAAGAAGGGGAGCAGGACGAATCGTCACGATATATATCTCCTGAGGGAGGGCGACAACGCGCGGCACCCGAGGAAAATCTAGTGACGGGAAAGTGGGAAGAGAAGTCTAAAAAGAGCGAGCGAATCTTCGCTCTTTCGGGAGAGCAGAAAGCAGAGCTGGGGGGGGAGTAGGGGGGGAAAGGAGAGAAATAGCTAATCTAGTTGTCTCGAAGCCATAGTGTGACCGGGCAAAAAAGGAGAAGGGGTCTCTTCTAAGAGCTCTTCTGGGAACGGCTCCGATAAAGCTTCGGGAACAAAATTCGAAGCTTCGGGGGCCGACGCAGGGACCAGTCTCGTGCTCGGACATGCGAACCTCTTTCAAGACGAGCGCGTCTGAATCGAATCAGAAAAAAGAAATTATCTATCTCGGGAAAATTGAAGCTTCTAAAAGGGAGGGAAAAGGAAGGCGTCTCTGCGCGAGGACTCGTATCTCCTCAAGGGTTCAACAGCCCGAAAAAATGAAGGAGAACCTCCTCGAAACTGCAAAGAGCTCGCGCGTCGGAATCTTAAGAGCCGTCTCGGAAAAAACTATCGGAAGAAGAAAAATCTAAGTCCTTCGCGTAAGGAGAACGCCTAGGTGCCCCAGGGGGGTCTTTTGAAAGCCGGAAAAGTCTCTAAAAGACGCCGAGAACGACTAGAAGAAAGAAATCCTCGACTAGCGGGTCCCGTTCACATCAAAAGGAACCATCACGCAACAGGATCGAATGCTCATTAACCATAAAAGGGAAAGGGTGAAATCGCAAGAACGTCCGGTCGGCTTGAGTAATCTCCCATCGGCTCAGGCACTTCCATTGGGGGGAAGAAAGATCCCGCACCAAAAGGGACTACCTGCTAAACGAAAAATAGGAAAGAGCCGGACAGGGGTCTACGTGGCTAGAATTCCCTTCACGAGCGAGACTTATTTCATTTGAAGGGAAGCACAAAAGGAGAGGGAAGAATCTACTATCTCGAGGGGAAAGTCTGCTGGAGACATCTGGCGGAGAGCTATCCGTTTGGGGACCAGCTGCGTGAAAGCATGTGTTAACCGGGCAGTGAAGAATGACTCAATCGAACACTTCGACGAGAACTCCTAAGGATAGAAAAGGAGCCGGAAAGGGAAGGTACTCGATCTCTAAGGGGAACTTAGAAGCATATCCCTAAAAGAACTCCCCCTCCTCTACCGAACACTCCTCTTAAGCAGAGTCACTTAAAAAAAATCCTACTAAATGAGAAAGAGTAGACTAAACCAACAATATTATTAGTAAATATTAAATACTTCTCCTGGCTGGGGGGAAAGTGAAGGGTCTGGCTAGGGGGGGCCTACGTGAAGTGTTAATTTCAAATCGTGCGGAAGGGTAAAGTGCTTGTTGTAGAGATCTGAGGGGGAAAACAAGCGGAACTGCCCTGTTCGGGGTGAGGATAGTCTTTGCTGAGTAGAGAGCCGTGATTGAAGATGTCTTACTCCTAGAAGGGGATTAAAAGAAAAAGGTGAGTACAAAAAGGATGGACAAAAAAATGAGGGGGGAGGCCTAGAAAAAGGCCTCTTCTCCGTAGGAAGAGGGGCGCTCTCGTAAAGCGTTCCTCCTCTTAGAAAAAAATGAGATAGGTATGGGGAAGGAATACTCGCTTCTCTGAGAAACAAAAATTCGCCTGGGAGGAAATTCTCTCGACGCTCGTGAATGTTCTCGGTAAAATTCTTTCTTCTGGGGGGGGGGATCAAGTAGGTCTCGGCATCTCTCTGCAAAAATTGACGCCAGAGAAAGGGGGGGGGGACGGCTATTTTCACACTACATTTCTGGTTGAAAGGGGGGTGAGCTGGCCGTGAGCCCGGAAAATGTTCACGGGCGCTCTGTCTCTTCTGGAAAGGAAAGGGCTGAAGGACGTCTCGTGAGAGGGAGGCTTAGGATCATGGGGTCACCTCGTTTTCAGGAAAAAGGAATCTGTCAGGGTAGGGCCTTCGGAGGGGGGAGTCGGAAAGCCTGAGAGAAACGCGTCTCATTTGTCGCGCCTCGGGGGAGGAGGTGCTCTCGGAGGGGGACTCTTACTTCGTCTTAGAGAAGCGAGAAAACTCCTCGGAAATATGGGCCTCTCAGACGTGAAAGGGTCCAAGTGCTACGGTGCCGGAAGACTCTACTCCTTTCTCTCAAAAGAAAAAGGAAGATGGGCGACCTTTAAGAAAGCGCGCCCCTTTACGAAGAAGGGGGAAGAAACGTACTGGGGCCCCCGTAGAAAATCCTCGGAGTGCTTTTAGAAAGAAAGATCTTCGGGGAGCGTTTAGGGAAAAAGAGCTCTGGCCGCCGAAACCTTTCGTATCGGAGGGGAAAAAAAAAAAAAAAAGAACACGCATAATGTGGAAGACATCCTCGGGAAGACTGTGGGACGTCGAACAGAGAATTCATCTCTTCTTGAGGGAGGAAAGAGAATCGCCGGGGAAAATCTCCGCAGATTCCATGGCTCGGAGAACACACTTTGGGACCTCACTCGAGTTGGGACGATGAGGAGTGAGGAACTCCTGCGCAACCAGAGATATACGTGACTATGCCGCGAGGGGGAGTTTAACGTGGAATGGGTTCCAGGGAGGATGGTGTAACTCGGCGTGGGGAAGGAGAATCTCTCCGTTCAGAAGAAAAAAGAGGGTGTATAGAGTCCTGCGAAAGCGGAAAGGGAAAATATATCCTGGTGCAGCACTCTATCTTCCTCGAAGAAAGGGAGTCGAAGTGCGTCTTAAAGGGAAAAAGACGGCTGCCCTTCGAAGAAAGAGAAAGGCAATCTAGGAGCTCATGCTTGCGTCAGAGAGGGGAAACTAGACTTCTCGGGGGGGTGAGGACTTTCCTATTCTCGGAGAGGGAAAAAAGAAGAAAGCCGAGGGACCTTCAGGAAGAAGAAAGCTCTAGACAAAAAAAAGACAGCTATCGGCGGGGGAGGTAGAAGAGCCTCGTAGCTCTTTAAGGGAGGAAGGGCTCCAAGAGATAAGCTTTCTAAGGAGTGGTCCGAACAAAAAACTGTACAGGGGAGGGGGCAGGGTCTTAGGCCAAAGATCTTTACGTCTACTCTAGCTCAGCAGACTAAAGGAAAGGGAGATCTGCGAGCGCTCATAGCCTGCAGTAAGAGACTACTGGTATGGATCTCTGAGGGAAAAGCAAAGATCCTTCGGAGTCTCTAATGGCCGACGGCCCGTGCTCTTTATGGGACTCAGTCGGAGGAGAATGGCTCATCATCCTGGCGGGGAGTGGGGAGACTCTTCATAATATATAGGACGGCCGCTATCCTGAAAGGGCGACGACCGGGCTAAGGGAAGGCGTACTCCGAAAAAACCAATATGAAAGTGGAGACGCGGAGCTGCGCTCACTGGCGCGGCTTAATCGGGAAAGGCCGCGTCGCCGTCACAGAAGAGAAGTCTAAAACGCTTGTGCGACGGGAGAGTACTTTTCTTGCGCATTCATCTCCCTAGAGAGGGGGGAAAAGACCACTAAGCAGGCACCCACAAGGACTGGAACTCTAGAAGTAAAAGAGAACGCCGTTCACGAAGAGGGGAGCGCCATCTAAGAAGTGAGAGGGGGAAGACGTTGGCGCCGGCGGGCGATAGGGCGGGGAAAGGATCTGGCCAGCGGTCCTTCAAAGAAAAGGATAGAGAAAACCTTTTAGTGAAGGGGGAAAAACTCCCTCTCCACCAAAGAGGGTATCTTGCTTTCCTGTTGTACCCTATAAACAAAAGAAAAAAGTGATAAAAAAAGAAACATTTACGGCCGGAAGGGCATGAGTAGCCAGCGTAAGAGATCGACGTCGAAGGAAAAGTCCATAAAGGGAGAATGGAGAAAATTTTGTCACGCGCGCAAAGAATAAACCCTTAGGACAATCCATTCCGGGACAACCAGGCTCGAGAGAGTTGGGGGAAAGAGGAGGTTGGCGCGCTACTCCCTCAGGAAGAAAGATATGTTTTCAAATCTGACGAACCTGTTAGAAAGGATCTGCTTTTCGCGTCGGAAAATGTCGCAAGACGATATTTCTCTTACGAAAGGGGAGACAGTGAAGCAAAGCACGGAAGGACTGCAGTCTCTCACTTTCGTTCTGTCTGGAAGGGAAAGGAAAGACCCGCCCCGAG
>Ga0179593_1739331_pt1 | contig 23356 bp, 30 predicted proteins | sample CZODoug2_1_08_16_FD_185931 | JGI IMG/M metagenome (GOLD analysis project Ga0179593, IMG submission 185931) | Vadose zone soil fungal communities from Angelo Coast Range Reserve, California, USA - CZODoug2_1_08_16fungal (PacBio error correction) | ecosystem: Environmental > Terrestrial > Soil >...
TCTGTAAAAAAGGGGGGACAAAAAAAGTCGAGGGGACTGAGAGCAGGTCGAGAGGGGGGGAACGCCTGTGTCTGGAGGGAGCATAAGGGGCAGAACGCCTCCCTAAATCAGGAAGCATCTGAGAATTTTAAAGGGAAACCCTGAATTACGAACGTTGGCTAAACAGGCTACCCGGGAGTTTGGACGACCTTTTAATCGTGAATTGCGCTCCGAATCGTGGGGAAGGGACTCTACATGTCAAGACGACGACTAGAAGACGGGGCGAGAAAAGGATAGTTCAAGAGGAAAGTCGTCTGGAGGATTTCCAGAAAGGGACCGATGATGTCGTCTGAACTCTTTTCAAGCAGAGTCTGAGCGAACAAAGGTAGATTAGAAATTCTCAGGGGGGCAAGAAAAAAACCATTGGCATATCACCCTGGAGTCAGGGGGACAGGGTGGGAGGAAAAGAGGCAAGAGAAATCCCGTCGGGATGTTCGTCAGTTCTAGCCGCAGTAGAGAGACCGGCTTGGGAAAAAAAGGTCTCCGCGGAGGATCGCTAGGGAGGCGAAGGAAAATCCTTGAAGACTGATTAGTTAGGGACAACCTTCGGGGGCGTCGATTAAAAGTAAGACGCATCCGGAACGAATTCTGCACCGTGAACGAAGAAGCATCATGCTTGGGAGAACGGGACACGTCGGAAAGAAATGGGCCATGTACATGGCGCAAAAACAGGGAAGGAAGAAACCGGGATGGGGGTGATTGATGCCTATCAGGGGAGAATGGTAACCGCTCTCTACCTATATAACTGCAGAGCCCGAGAAAAGCAATGGAGGGGAAGAAAATCGGAAATAGAAAAATAAAAGCCCAAAGCCATGGAAGGGCGCTGAGGGGAAAAAAAAGAAAAAATCCGGACTTACCTCTCAAGCCTGAGAAAGCGGACTGACCATCAGGGGGGGAGAGGCCGATGGGCTAAAGGCCACGCATGACTCTGTGGAAAAAAAATGGTCAGGCATCTAAACGACGAACTACCGAAGACGCCAGGAAGATGGGGACGTGTCGGGAAAAAGGAATATAATTCGTCGCCAAGAACAGAAAAAAATGATCGCGTCAATGGGGGGCACTGATCTCGCAGCCGAGAATCAGGAAAGACGACCTAAGAGAGGTGGATTAAAAAAAAAAAGGGTAAAGGGAGGACGCAGCGGGCAAATCTGCCGGTGAGGAGAAAAGCCTAAAAGAGGGGGACGAAACGGCTCGCTTGGAAAAGCCCGGGGAGAAAAAAGGGGGGGCGAGACTTTTCCAGCGAACCTACAGGAGGAAAAAAAAGTCTTCGAACTAACCTTAAAGGGAAGAAAAGGGAGGACCGAAGGGCTCTTAAGAAAACGCAGAAGCGAGGAATTGCTCCATAAAAAACAACTAGATCGAAAGAAAACTGAGGAACCAGAGATTCAAAAAATGGCAGCCGCGAATCTCAAAGGAATCACAGATGCCGGTACATCCAGTCCTGCGTTCTAGAATGAGGTAAGGCGAGAAAAGGTGGACGGAATTGGATCGACGTACCCAGGAAATGCACCAATAGCTCACGAGAAAAGTTTCGAAAGGTATGAAAAAATCGGGAGGGATGAAGGACTCAAATCCGGAACAGATCAAGTGTTGTAGATCAGGATTAGTTTTCAGGTATCGCAGGCCCAAGGAAAAAAGAAAAGAAAACTGGGAGAATAGTGTCCCGCGCACGCGATCACCAAGTCGACGAGGAAAGACTTTCACTCCAGATTCGCTGGCTTCTTCATGGAAAGAGCCTGAGGGGGAAAGGGAGGGAGGTCAATCTGAAAGAGTTCTTTCGCTAAAAGAATTCACGATGGTTCTATCTAAATGTCTTCAGGCCAGGGGGGCCTCGGAGGAAAGGACCTACTCAGGGAAGAGAAACATAAGGGAGAAAGGGGGTTCTCGAAAAGAGAACTCTGGCAAGGGTACCTAAAAAGATGGCAAGGTGCAATCTCGCATGCCCGAAGGAGCTCTTGGGCCCTGAAGGATTTAGAGAATATAAAAAGGGGATGAGGGGAAAGAATCCTAAGGAAAAGGCCGTAACACGTATCTACAATCTCTCGAAGGGGGATCAAAAGAGGAAAACAAAAATTCCGGAACTAAAAGAGAAAGTGAAAGGGGGCTGGCATGGAAAAGGGGTGTCATCAATCCACGGGAAAAGAACCTATAATGGGTCAAAACGGAGGAAAGAGCAGAAGGCACTCATTTTGGCCGAAGAAAGAAACGTGGCTGCCTTCCTGCTCTTACCAATTCGAGAGAAAGCACTAGAAGGGTTAATTGGGAGAGGAAATGAAGTTCAGGGCTCAGATCGAGGGAAAGTGACCGAAATCCAGGAAAGGCCTCGGCATAAAATTACAAGTCCGCAGTAGAAAGAAAGGTCGGAAAAGGCGGACGGAAAAATGGCATGGGCAAACCCTGCCTCTCCAGTCAAGTTCTGGAATGGAAAGTTGGGAAGCGAAAGAAAAGTCAAAGGGGAGCAGGGGGTTCCTTGGGAAGTGGGCCGTCTATCTCATCGGGGAATGACATACGAAATGCAAGTTGATGCCGGGAAAGGAACTGAAGACTTTTGGAGCGAGAATGCCAACACACGGGTGCTGCCTTCCAAGCTAAAAAGATGGGCCATAGACGGTCGGCTGAAAGAACGAAAGCCCTTCAACTTAGAGTGATCTCAATCCGGGGAGAGTCATTGAAGCTAGAAAAAAGAGATAAAAAGACCCTAACCACAGAGGGACAAAACATGCGCGGTGAAGATAAGGTTCCGCAGAAGAAAAACGGACCAGAAAAAAGACATATCGCAAGGGGAAAAAAAAAGGGGAAAGTGGGGGAAAGAGACGACCTCCACCTGGGAGAGGGGGGAGGTGCTGGTCAATTCCTCTCATTAGCGAAAAAAGCCGAAAGCCGCTCTTCTGCATATACATAGAGAGAATTCAGAAAGCTGAACAGCAGTTGAAGAGGAGAGACAGTGGCCGGTTTAGGAAAAAAAAAGGGTTAGGAGGTCGAATCCGTATTCATGGAGAGAGGCGTTTCTCCATCAAGGAATCAAGCCTATCCCCAGGCTGGCGGTCCGCCGATCATAGCTGAAAAAAAGAAAAAAAAAAAACAACAACAGATACCTAGAGGAGGCCGTAAAGGGCGTCTCAGCGAGAGGGGATAGACGCGATCTCAAGGGTAAGGGTGATTTCTGGAAGAACAATCTGCTCCTTAGTAAGAAAAAAAAGGAGCTGGGGAAAAACGGATGAATCTCGGAAGAGGGGGAACTTTGGGGAATCAGTATGGAGAAGGATACTCGTTAAAGAAAGTGCAGCAGAGCCTCAAACAGCGTTTCAACGACGACTATCGCAAAGGCCGGTCCAAAGGCGAAATAGTATACACACCTAAATCCATAACAGGTATGAAAGGGACGCGTGGGAATAGACTTTATTTGTCCCGAGTAGGCTTAAAAACCTAGGAGGATGAGAAACCCTGACGCAAGATGGCGAGGGGGGTCCAGTGGTCTTTCGAAGAGAAGAGGTCTGAGGAGAGGAAACTGTTTGAGAAGCGCCTTAGCTAGTCTCTTGTCGCGGAAAAAAAAAAGGATGCAGGGTCACGAAAAGGGGGGTTCAAGATCTCAACTTTGGGTCGTGGGGGAGAAACCAGCACATTAAACTTATTAGTGCAAAGGTTCAGAACTTAGAAAGAAGAACGGCGCCAAGACTTGCAATTAACGCAGTATCGTCACGGAAACAATTTAAGAGAGACTGGGAGTACCCAGACCGGAAAAAAAGGGAGATGCAGGTTGTGAAAAGGAAAATTTGCAAAGGGGGGGAAAAGGGAAACGTATACCCGAGGGAAAAGGAGTACGGTTTCGTAGAGTAAATCCCGAGGAAAGGGGGGAAAAAAACAAGGCGAGAGGATGCTTTTGGCGATCAGGGCCAGGTCGCTATCCATACCGAAGAAAAAGAGTCCCTCGGAGGGGAGGGGAGTGAGGAATACCTGATCAACGAGTCGGGCGAAGTTCAAGGAAAAGGAGACCCGCCACATGCTAAAGTGGCGAAAAACCTTCTTTTGCAAATGAAGGACACTTGTGATGTCCAGTGAGATATTGGGTGTCTTTTCGCAGGTGGAGGATACAGAAAAGAGGGAAACAACTGCCAAGAAAAAGGACCGAAGGGGCTATCGGGGAAAGGACTGGATCTTGCGGGGTTCCGCGGACGGGGAAGGAGGATTGGTCTGGGCCGTGGAGGATGGGGGGCTTCCTTGGGGACGGTCGAATCATCATAGTGCCTGCGAGTTGTGTATGAGGGGAACGCAAGACAATGTGGGAAAGTGCCGGCAAATCGCAGGGTCCAACTAAGGAGGGGGCAGGGGGGTCCTGCAATTGAGGAGTTACGGCGTTGACAAAAAAAAAAAAAAAAGAAAAAGACACAAAAGAAGGAAGATCGAAATCTTAAGGGAGGTCGAGATAGCAGTGGGCCATCGCAAAAAAAGTAGCTCTTGAGATCTTTGGAGGCTAGAAGGGCCCCTCCAGGAGAGAAAATTTAGAGGAACGCCTCTGAAAGCCATTTCGGCTTAGTTCTTCCAAATTCACCTCGTGAGAAATACTTCGAACAGCTTAAACGTGATTGGTGATAGGAGAAATAGTCGAGCGTTGGCTCGTCGCAAACAGTTCTAGGTCGAGTCAATGAACCCGGCACGTACATTAAAGGTCCGGAGGGAAAGTAATGGGTGAAAATAAGGTAGGGAACTTGTTTGATAGGGCGCAGAAAAAGTAACCGGCCTCGTGGAAAAGCACCTTGGCTTTCAGAGGGGTATTTGGGGATTAGTCGGGTCGGAAAAATTTCCGGCGTGAAAAAGAAAGTCGGATATGGGTCGAGGAGTAAATGTTGGGAGCGGAGAAGGATCCGCCCTCCGTCTAATTTGACAAAAAAGGGGGCTTCTTGGGGTGGGGAGATACTAGGTCTCTCATGAGGTTGGTAAAAGAGCCGAAGGGTGAATATTGTGTATAACGCCTCAGTGACTGTTTGTTATTGGAGAGCCCTTCGGACTACTAGTGGAAAAGAAACAGTAGGCCGAGTGAATGGGTCGAAGAAATTTTGTCTACCAACTTAAAAAAGGGAGCAACAATGACAAGGGAGAAGTACCGTTGGATCTTGGGGGGGGAATCCTAATAGCTATGACAAGAGTTCACCCAGGGTAGAGGAAGATTAAAGAGAGCTAGAAACAAAGAATGTCTTAGCCTTCCTAGGTCAGGGGACGCTCGAGGGAAAAGACGGATTTCCGAGGTCATTAAGGGTAAGTTGTCCTCCTCGCGACCATAGAGAATAAAGAACTGGGAATTAGAGCAATTCTTGCGGGGTCATTTAGAACGAGGAGAATATGGCCGGGAAAGGGACAAGGGAGGAAACACTTCAAAAAAAAATTTCTCCTGGTAGGGCTTCCCCTTGCTTGAGAAGGGAGGGTCAGAGGGGGGGATCAAGGGGTCAAAGGCCTGGGGGGGGCCGTCCTAAAAGGCGGGAAAACACTGAATTACAGAGGAAGTCCTTAAGGGTGGGAGGATAAGGGGATTCTTGGCCATTGTGGGGGACTAAAAGGTTGGGAGAAGGCTGTCACGTGCAGAAGGAAAAAGTGGTAAAGTAGGGTTGGAGGGGGCAGTAGATCAAAATTAATCGATCACAGACATAACGGCCAGACATCGAAACGCGTCGAAGAGTAAGGGGGGGGGGTATGTCCAGGCATGGCCCAGAAAAACATGTAAAAAATAATCATTTTCAAAACCAAAAACAAGATCAGGGCTGGAAAGGGGAGGGCCGTGAAAGAATGAATTAAAAGTCAAATTTAAGGTGGAGAACCAATGCCGAGAGGTCAGGGAGTCGGAGACAACTTAAAAACGAAACAAAGGTTCGCGGCGTTCACTAATGGACCCAAAGGGCAGTAGCCTGTAAGAAACCTAGAGGCACGGCGCGCGAGGGGGCTGCTCGCTCTAAGCTGGTGCCATTCCTGAAAGAGAAAAATGGAAAGCAAATCTGGCAGCAAAATATAATTAGACCGCGGGAACCAGGAGAGGGCTATTATTGATTGAAGAATTTCCTCCCCTATGGGCTGAGTACAGGGTCATACTCGCAATCTTTTGGCAGAAACGATCGTCCTGGAAGACCTGAAAAAGCCTCCGTCATCGAGAACTCAAAGCTGCAAATACCGGGTTCAAAAGGAGTAGGAAAAGAGGGAGAAGTAAGAACGGAAACGGGGTCGAACCTAGGGCGAACACCAAGGGTCGAAGAGGTTTCGCCCAGGTGCGCCTATTATCCTCCGGGGGACGGGTCAGGGTACAAGAAAGTCACGCACGCGAGGGAGAGAGAAGATAGTGAAGGAAAATCCAAACCTGTCTGTCTCGAACTACTCGAGCGAAAAACCCTAGAAACAGTATCGCATGGGGTCAGTCTAATCCGGATCTAAGAAAAAAAAAGTAGAAGGGGGGGAAAGAGAGAAATCCGCCACAGAGAGTCTAGAGGAAATACAGGAGAATCGCTTCGCTATCGAAAAGGGGATAAGGTTGGAGAAAGAGGCGATACACTGAAGAAAGAAAGAAAAGAAGAAATCTGGAAGATTTGGGGCCCAGATGTACTTCAAACAATTTAAGAAAAGCGAAAAAATCGAAGGAGGATCTCGTGGGTCACGCAGAATCGTTGAGGTAAAAAACGTCGAGGCCGTCCCTGAAGCGAGACACGGAGGATAACGGTTTCTAGTACTGAAAGAGCCTTTATGCGGGAAGGAGGGGGGGCAGAGAGGACCAGGAAAGGGAGGGCTGGAAGTGCGGGCGCTACCGCCTTGCGATTGAAAAGGCTTCAGGCATTAATTCGAATGGAGGGCAAGGAGTCTGAAGGTGAGGCCGAAAAGCGAAGTCCGTTGTCTTTCTTTCCGGGGAATTGCCGGGGTATTATTCGAAGAAGATAGAGGTTCAGATCCAAACGCTTTTGTACTCTTTTCAGTAAGCGGTGATCGGATAAAAAAATTTAATCTCGAGGGGGAGTCCCGTTAAGTGTGCTCAAGCAGGGCCTCCGATACGTCAGGAAACTACGGGGAATAGAAAACTAAAGGAAAGAAAGAAAAGCGAAGATTGGAACCGGTTACACGCTTCCAGGGGAAAGTACAGGAGGGACCTGTTCCAAGAAAAAGACTTGAAAGTGGTCTGGTGAAGGTAATGAAGATGGAAAGTCTCTACCTATAGCTCCGAAAAAAACCATGGCCCTCTGAGAACAATAAAAAATAAAGAGGAGAGTAAAAAAAAAAATTTCCAAGTAGTAGGGTGTTCAAAGTCCCCCCACCTTCCGGAGGGTCCTGCCATGAAAATGTGAGTTAGGAATTGGTAAAAAAAAAGAGTGGGAAGGAGAAATGTCTGTTCAAAAAGGCTGTTTTGCAGCCTTCATTGGGGCATGAAAGGAAACGAATCCGCAGATTTAGGTAAGGAAAAGGAGGGGAACACTTGAAGAATCAAATGGAGGACGAAAAAAAAAAAACCGCTCATGCGGTCAAAGTCGGCAATTAGACTCGCAAAAACGAAGACCGCGGAGAGGAGGGACGGCTGAAGTCTCACGAAGGACTAGAGAAGGAGGAGAAAGAAGGGATGGAAATCCGCTACTGATTTCTAGAGGAAAAATTCGGATGCAGAGTACTTGAAAAAAAAAGCGAGGCAGGAGAGAAAAACCGAACTCAGCGATATTCCCTCTAATAGAGGGAAAAAAGAGAAATTGGGCTTCGGGGGAAAAAGGCTTATGGAAAGAAACCTCGTAAAAAGGGGAATGGAGAGAAAAAGAAAAAACATAATAGTTACAGCGCCATATAGCCAACGAAGGGCCAAAGGGGTGAGGAAAAAGAGACTATACTAAGAGAGACCCAGAGAAACATGCTGGTGAAGGAGACGGCTGGCGATCTTACGCAGAGAAAACCGGAACTTCGCACCGCAAGAACTAAGGGGGAGATAAAGTAAAAGAAAAATACTGAGAAAACACGTTGCTCGAGGAAAAAATCGTGACGCAATGTCAAAAGTTCTACTTCCTCGATGAGCCGGGGCGTCAGAAGGAACTTGTCGAGAAGGTTTAAAAGACGGTACCCCGATCAGAAAGATGCGAGGACTAGGGTTCGAGAGGCCCCCTAGAAATTCTACCGAAAAATTGAGACGGGGGTCAAGGGGGGTCGGAGGAAAACATGAGGAAAAGAAAAACGACTCGAAGAAGGAAGGGCGAATCTACGCATCGGGCGAATAGAGAAACATTTCGACGGGCGATTCGAAGAGAGACGCAGAAGGGAAGAAAGGGCCTGAACCGAAGGAGGAGGAAGAAAAAGATTGTCTGGGTTCTCATTGCTAAACTACTTATCTGGAGGGACAACGAGAGCAAAAACCGTGGGTAAGACGAAGCCCTGGGCCAAAAAAGGAGGTCTATTTGGAGAAGCCGAAAAAGCTCCAAAGGAGATAGATCGACATCTGATCGGGAAATATACCTCGAAGAGGGATAAAGAAAAAAAAAGAAGGGCTTGAGAAGAAAGAAGAGGAGGCCGGGGGGCTCGGGTTTCTTCAGGTGTCTCGACCAAGAGAAATACTAGAAAACAGGAGGTCCAAAGAGGTCTTGGAGACTGCTCAAATACGGATGGCTTCGCGGGGAAAGGCTTACCTCTCAAGCGCGCGTGATCCAGGCGTCAGGGGGATTGATTTAAAGGATCAGGCCAGAAAAAGGAAAGAAAGGGAAAAAGGGGCAACATGGGTCCTATTCTCGAAGTGTGAAGATAAAACCTTCCCTCAGGGCTCGAGTGGAGGATGGGGCAAAAACAGAAAAAATGGAGACTTGGGGCAACACAATCTCGAAGTAGGCAGTTCTGGGTAAGGCAAACTGGGGTCGGACGAATGCTGGACGTTAAGGCTTGCAATTTGGAGAACTCGGAAGCAGGAAGGAAACGAAGGCGGAAGGCAATCAAATCCAATATCGCTTTACACTTATACAACTGAAAAAGCAAAGGAAAAAGGGGTAATCTGTATCGATAAATCTTTGGTGTGACCTGAAAATTTGTAAAGAGAAGAGAATCTGAAGGAGACGCTTCCTGAAAAGAGCTGAGCCTCAATCATACCTCATGGAGAAGCTTACAGCTAGACCCAATAGAAGATCCAGGGAGTGAGGGACCGGGAAAGGGGGGGATGAGGGTCTAATTGCCCATTTGACCGATGCGCAGCAAAAAGAGTCCTTATAATGAGAAAATTTGTGACGAAAAAGACGAGAAGAATTGGAAGGGGTGGCGGGGATGAGTCCCTGTCAGCTCAAAGGAAATCGCTTAGGCCCTGCGGATGGGGAGGGAAAAACGACAGAAGGAACTTCTACCCAAGAACAGACCGAGAAAAGTAGTGAAAATTCAGCGGCAGCAAAGTGGTCCGAACCCAAGCTCCTTTGGCAGGGCGGGGACTCTCGTAGTTCAAAAAAAGGAGGGTTCGACTCAGAGAGAGGAGTTCTGGAAAAAAAAGAGGCAAAAGAGGAGGGTATTAAAAGAGAGGAGATAGAGAAAGGGGGAACCTCCGTGGAATCTGCGCAGTTATATAAGTAATTGGGGAGAAGAAAAGGGAGAGATTCGAAGAGGGGACTAGCCAATTAGCTCGTCCCTACCAACCGAGGAAAATTATCTAAGGAAATTTGGAAGAGTGTAAGAAGGGATCAAGAAGAAGAAAATTACAAGCAGGCGAGTACCAAACACATTCGTAATCCGAGCAAAAGGAAATCCCGCACAAAAAAAATGATTGTAGTAACAAAGAGAGAAGAGCGCGTGGCATTCAGGGACTTGATTGGGGGGGAAGATCTTCGGAAGTCTCGACCGATAAAAAGGTGGAAACGCATGGCGGAGCTGGAGGGGTCGGGGGAGTGGGTCGTCCGCTTTTCTTCGAAAGCTATCAGAGAAACTGTTCACTTGAAGGGGAGATCCTCGGCGAGGGACCTGAATAATCGGGTTTTTCGGACCCCGGGTTGGCATCAATACCAAAATGCGCAAAGGGAGGTCGGGTGGAGGGGGACCAGGGGTGAATGGAAGAAGAACCTTAGGGGGGAAAGGGAAAAATAGGAGTCATGGCAAAAAAATCTTTCAGTAAAAGAACATTTAAAGAAGTAAGAGCCGAACTGGGGAATGAAAAAGCCTTAGGAAGTATATGCGATGGGGGAAAGATTTTCCTGGCCTTGACAAATAATCGGGGCCCAATCGGAGAGGTCGAGGTGAGGGCACTTAAGATAAGTCCAGGAAAACGAAAAAGAACTCTTTAAGGAGAATGGAAAATCAAAGCAAGAGAAAACGTGCGAAGCATCCTAACTCTATCCTGAAGGGCCTCCGGGCTAAGAAAGCATGGAACTTCCTTCCAAAAGGAAAAGAACGAGAGAGACTCTTTGGAAGAACGTTTCGGACCCTTACTTCCTGGTGGGGGTCCTTACTGAAAGCCGTTTGATGGAGAACGGAAAGGGAAACCTAAGTAGGAAAAAGAAATCAAGGGGGATGTATCACGGAGTTGGACGCGAAGGTCGTCTAGCTGGAGGAGAGGGAAACTGAGCAGAATTGCGTCAAATAGAGTCATGATCTCAGTCTTATCCCAGTAGAAGAAGAGTCTGAGGTTGAAAGAGGGCCGGGTTTGTGAAATCATGGTAGGGGGAGAGGAGAACATCTTGGAGGAATGAAGAGGGGGAAGATCCGAGCTCTTAAGAATCTTGTTCCAGAGGAATACCTGGGAAGAATTGTAGTCTCTCGGAAGATGAGGAGGAGACCATCAGAAGGGAGGGAGGAGGTTTAGGAAATGACTCATAGCCTATTTTTTCACTCGACGAAGGGCCGTTTCGCCGGGGGGAAATCGGGAAAAGGAGCACATAAGAAAGGGAGTTAGGAGGAAAAGGGAAGGAGGGGGGGATTGGGGATCAAGAACAACCTCTACCTGATCCTCACCAACTTGAGGGAAGGGGTTCCTTCTTGAGAAAACTTGTGTCACGTCAAGCAAAATGGAGACGGACGAGTATTGGGAGGATGAAGGAGGGTCGGTCCAGACACAGAACCTTGAAAGGGAGGGAACCACGGCCGAAGCTTTCATCGGAAGGTCGAAACCTACAACGGGATGGGGAAAGAGGTTCAAGAAATAGGAAAAGGTCTAATTGCGCGTCGGGGTTCGACAAGGGGTCCGCAGTAATCTATCTCGGTTACGAGACAGTTAGGGGGAGAATGAGTCGTTGGGTAGGTGATTTAATTCACCTCAAAGGGAAAAACTTTAGAAGTAAGAGAACCAAAGAAGGGGCTGTCGCGGTGACCTGGGTTGGAAAATCTAGGAAGGAAGGGAAGGCGAAAAAAGTATATCAGACGAGCCCGAACTGCAGCTCAGGAAAAATCGTGCGATAGACCATTAGAGCTGAGCGGTAGACGGGAGAAGGGGGAAGTCGAACTCGAAGCGCGAGGTCATGTCGGCGAAAACGGGGAGGGGCTCAAGGGAGGTTCAGGGAGCATGGGAGTGCGGGAAGGAAAAGGCAGACGAAACTCCTCTAAATGGGACGTCCTCAGCCCCTGTCGTGTCGGTCCTAGCCAGCGCAGGGCAGTTAGAAGAGGGACAGTCACCTTGGAATTATTGAGAAACTTCGCGGACGGACGTGCAAAGAAAAGACGACGGTAAGGGGGAAGGGGATTCCGAGCCCTACACCTTGGGTTTGGGCAATCAGAAGGATGGGAAGGTGTGGAAAGGAATGGGGGGACCGTCAGGCTTATCGGCGAGCGGGGTTGTACCATATTAAGATCAAAACGAGTTGACCCGGAGAGGTCCGGAAAAATCCACGGGGGGCCATTCCAAGGGGTCCCCATTCCCCCATGGGAACACTGGAGGAAAAGTACGTTTGCTGGGCGAGGGTGATCCATAAAGCTCTAGGAGAGGGACGCTGTCAGTCCGCGGGTCCGCGGCATGAAGGAATAAAAGTCAGAAAAAAAGCAATAAAAAGAGGCTAAGAACGCTTACGGACAGCGAAATTACGCAAGAGCTCGCGACCCGCAGGAGTTCTTCAGTACCTGGGAGAGGAAAAAAAAGGGAAAACTTGGAGAGGGAGGACAGCCAAGGTTAATCGGGAACTGGGTGCCGGAGGGGGGCCCATGGGGATCGAGAAGTCCGCCGGGGTTCGAGGAAAAGAGAGAAGGGAGAGAAGAAACTCGGAAAGAAATAATCGTGATTCATCCGACCTCCGGGAGTCACTGTAAATCAATGAGAAGGGCACCGGGGAGGGAGGTCTAGAGGAGGTCACTAGGACCTAAAAGAGGCCGCTGGCTTGGTGAATAGAACAGGGAGAAACGCGTTTTATACCGCGTGAATTCGGGCGCCGTGTGGGGGTAGGGACACAATAAGCTATCCATCACTAGGAACTTAAGGAGAGAGTCCGCTAACCTACGACTTCGAAACTAGAAGGGGCCCCTTAGGTGAAGGAAAACCTATCTCAGGGGGGGGGGTTCTATCGAAAGGAATCTCAGTGGGAGAAAGATCAAAAAAAAGAGAAGGGGGGAATGGCGTATTCGAAGATAGCACAAGGAAGAAAATTCAATCGAGTGGTCGCTCGGAGAGAAAACTCCGGGGGAGGAGGGGGGAGGGGAAGAGAGAAATCGGAAATAAGAAATCCTGGAGCGATAGAGAGGGGGGGGAGCGCCTAAGAAAAGTTAAAAGAACGGCGGGGAAGGATCAAGGGGGAGGGGACCAACACAGAAGCGGGGGCCTACTGTTCTCAGGTATGGGAAAAAAAAAAAGGAGAAAAAAAATGAAATCAAAACCTGAGCGAGAAGGGAAAAATGCCGCAAGGAAAAAAGCCCGGTGGTCGCTCCTGGAAGGGAGTTTGGGAAGGGGTGCGGGCGAGCGGGCAGGATTGCAGGCGTGACGGGGGGTGGGGCACGCGGGTTCGCTCCCAAGGGGAGAAATTAAAAGCAAAAAAATAAATTCGTAGGAATGAAAGAGACATTTGAGAAAAGGGGGGCCCAATTCACCTTGCTGCCGAAACTATAGGATTTAGGAAGGCGTTAAACGGGGCCGTAGGGGTCACTAAGACGCAGGGAAAAATCCAGGGAGACGGAGAAAAACCTTTACTAGAAGTCATCGGGGAGAGAGGGCAATAGTGAAAGGCTGGGTCCCTTTTGCGTGGCCGCAAGTTTTGGGCAAGCCTCCGACAGGTCGTCGGCTAAAGACCGAGAGGGGGACAAGAATGACAGCACTCTAAGTTCGCTGGGGCCTTCTTGGGTGGTACACGGAAGGTACGACTGGGAAAAAGGATACCGTGGGAAAGGCCGCTGACAAGAGGGGAAAAAGATGGTAGGAATTTTATGTCCGGGGAAGGAAAGGGACTCGAGAAATCCTTAAAATACTAACAATCGGGGGCAAAAGGAACAAAGCATATGGGAAGGCGGGGAAAAGTCCCCAAGCAAAAATTTAATTATCGCCGCCCCCTCCCTTAGGGGTCAGAAATCTGTGAAAAGTTTAATAAGGGGGAAGGAAACTACCAAAAAATGAAGAAGGCTTAAGAGAAGGAAGAGGGTCTTCATCATTGTAACATTAAAATAACGACGGAAAAAAGAAAAAATTTAGGGGGGGACGGACCGTCGGACCCTGAACCAAATTCGTAAAGGAGTAGGGAAAGAAACTCCTATCGAAGCAGGGGGAAGCTCTAGAAAAAAATCCGCGACGGCAGGGGTGAAGACGCCACTTAAAAAGACTGGATGAAGAGCGGAGTCAGCGGTCGAGCCATTTCCGGGTGCAGCTGAAAAAGGGGTTTGGAGCGGCTAAAAAAAAACCGGGAGAGAAGGGGGGATAGGGAAAGAGGGATCCACGACGAGGAATAACTTCAAAAGCAGGCCTATCTTGACGGTTAAATGGGGGGAAGACCTACGCAGTTGCTCGAACAGAAAAAGTGGCGGGAGGAATATCGCCAAAAAAAAAACAAAGCTAAAAGGGGAGGTAGCAGCGAGAGACGTACACATCCTAAAAAACTTGCAAGAAAAAAGAACCATACAAAAGGACGATCTGCCAACCGGGGGGGATAGGTGAAAAACAGAAAATCTCAAGGAGGGAAAGGGGGTACTATAACAAATCATGCAGGATAACGGCAGAATTTTCAAAGCCGGTCCTTGCCAGGGGGAAAAAACTACCTGAAAGTCTCACCTGAAAAGAGAAGGTGAGTAGGGTAATTCGGGTTCGTGGAACTCCATTGCAAGAAGGTCACCAATACGTTAGCGCGAGGCAAAGAAGGAACGCTGGGAAAGTCCGAAGGGAAAGAAAAGAGGATATGAAGGGAAAAGTCCGACAACTCCGCCTCCTGGCGGAAATCGCATCGGCAGGCTTCAGCTTCAATACGGAAAAGGAGAAACTCAGGAACTGGAAGGGGGGGGAGAGATCGACGAGGCGAAAAGAAATCAGAATGACGCGTACCTACGGATCTGGCCAAAACAACTACACGAAAAAAAAAAAAAGCCTATACTGTAGCATGAAAAGGACTTTCGAGAGCAAACTGATAATAAAAAGGCGCGCTAAGATGAAAAGCAAGGGGACTCAATGATCACAAAACTCGGGAAAAAGAGGGGGGCACCCAAGGGAAGTAAATAGAGAGGAAAAGAAGGAGGGGCGCCAAAGTCAAATTAGGGCCGGGTCATAAGATCCAACCGAGTACCGGAGAACGACGGAGGGGGGGAGGGACAGAAAAAAGAAGGGCAGGGGGGAAGACTTTGACTAGTTACTGAAGTGCCGTACGCGAAAGTCAAATCGTTCTCCTCTAAGAGGGGGAAATCGGGGGTGAAAAGAAGTGGGAACGTCAGACCCAAGTCCTCGTCATGGGATTTAAGGTCAAAGAGGGGGGTCCTCCGATAAGTTCGTCGAACAGAGGGGATCGGGGTGTGCCAAACAGAGAAATTATAGCAGTCTTTTTCAGCAAAAAAATGGGCTTTCAAAAAAGAACCAGGAAAACTTCAAACCTGGGGGTTTGTGCAGGTGTCGCAAAGGAGAATGACAGCCTTGCTGGAATTCCATAAAAGTTGGGGAGGACAATGAAACTTACCTGGGGAGAGGGGAAGGTCTCGGGGGGGAGAAAAACCGGTGTGTTCATGACTGCAAAAAAAAAATCATGAAAAAAAAGGGCGAAAGCTACGCAAAAAGCGAAGAAGTCGGAAAGGGGGGAAGGAGAGGAGGTCTGACCAAAAATCGGACTAGCACCCACTACCGAAGGAGGCCCGCAGAGAGGCCGGGGGGCCGGCGAAGAAGGGGCTCAGGAATCACACTTGGACACGGAAAAAAGCGTGCGGCCGAGATCCTGGAAAGGTCTGAACGGTGGTTACACAGAAAAGGGGGGAAACTGTCTGCAGGGCAGGAGTGCTCGCTGGAAAAGAGGAAGGTGCGCGCCAGTAGAACTTCTGCAGGAAGTCAACCTATCAAAGCCTGAACAAGGGAGTCTCTAGAGAATTCGGACAAGAGTAGGGGCGATGAAAAGGGGGGGGGAAAAAGCCTCGTAGGAAGGGAAGAACAATCTCTTCGGGATATCCCTACCTTCTGGCTGCTCAGGGAGAGAAGAGGGAGGCTTACCACGATCTGAAGAGAAAAAACACTTATGTATGGATAGGACGGTGAGGGAAGGAGTCACCAAGAGAAAGCCTCTGATGAGTGGAAAGGGTCTCACAAGTATAGCTTCTCCCTTATGCTAATCAGGACCATGTATCAAAAACCAAGAAGAAGAATACTCGACCCGAGGGGATTGGTGGAGGCTCGACTTGACATATGGGAAAAATTCGTACTCCAATCATGGCCGAAAGATCTCAGTTCTAATGAAAGAAAGAAATCCAAAAGAAGGGGTCCCACACAAAAGGGGAGGTAGCGGGGGGAAGGATTACGGGGGGTAAAGTACTTGTTGTCGCTGGCTTAAATTCAAACCCGTAGATCTCCATACACCCGGAAAAAAGGCGGGTCTTTGGGTGAGGGGGAGGGGGTCAGGCCTGACGATGCATTAGGGCGAGATCGCAAGGGGCAGCGTAGAGGCGTTCGGATATGCGTAGTCGTGTACCGATAAATCTAAGGGGGGGAGGGAAGGTTTCGGGGGGTTCCCCAGCAGAAACATATTTCAGGATGGGAATGATTTCAAGAAACTGAGCTGCTCAACAAAATAGCAGGTCAAATCCTTCCTTGAGAAATCAACAAAAGGAGTTGGGGGAAAAAAAAAGAAGGGACGACGGGTTCATCCTGGGGAGCACGAGAAGCGAGCAGGGAGGTGTTCGGGGGGGGGCCGAGTAGGGGAAGGGGACCGGTAAAGGGGGGGGGGGAGGTGGCGTAGTGACCGGTGGACTATCTCCGTCCCTTCTAGACTGCTGTGCGTCCAAGAGAAGGTGTTCGTCTAAAGTGGCTGCCGCGGGAGTTGAGAAGAAACGCTAGATAAGGAAAAAAAGGGAGAGAACCTGGGTGGCAAACAACCGGGGCACTTTCGGAGGGAAAAGAATGCCTTGGGGGAACTAAAAGAAAACGCAATTTGAACACGAAAAGGATGAACGTATGCTCACTGCACTTTGCGGTTCGATGTGGAGAAGCTGTGCGGGTGAAGGGGAGGGGGGACTTGAGAAAGTCGGACGGACTCTGCGAAAAGTTCTCGGTAAAAGAAGTTTTCTGCGATAACTAATGGGGAAGAAGGGAAGAGCGTCGCGAAGGATTATAGAAGTTCTGGGGAAGTTGTGGGGGAATCAGGACGAAGCATAGATTGTAAAGAATTGGAGGGGAGAGATGCACTGCGTTCGGCAATGCCTGATCGAGGGGAGGAAATCTGTGGGGGAAAAATCTAAAAAGGCCAGAAGGAGACAGAGAGGGAGAAAGGAACGAGAGGACTGGGGTCGTCCGCGGGCCTAAAGGAGTTGAAAAGTCCGACAATAGCAGTGGTAGTTCAGTCAAGGGTTGAAGGGGAGGGCTCGGGGGAATCAGCGCACAGAGTCCCGAACCGTTAAAAATTGACCCACCGAAAAATGAATACAGGGGGGATTTTGGAGGGAGAGGGGGGGACTGAATAACTTTTGAGAAAAAAGCCAAGAAAAAAAGGATGGGGATGCCACCGTCGCTCAAGGGGAGGGAGGAGGTCTTTGCTAAAAGACCTGCTTCAAACCAAGAGAATTTTCGTTCCCGACTCGACTCTGCGGTGGGGTCTGTTGGGGGAACCAAGCCTTGAAAAGGGTCCAAAAAAAGAGGTCGAGGGAAGAAGAAAGAGGTAAATGTCAAAATCTCTTTTATTGGTCAGCAGAATGCGTGGATCTGGCGCAAAAAAATCCTTCTAAATCCCCAGGAAAGGGAGGAAATTGCGAACGGAAGAAGAATGCCTTAAGGAGGGAAATGGTTTCGCCCCTCGTAGCGCTTGTCAAAAGAAAAAAAAAACTCGGAAGTTCTGTCGCGGATGGACAGAGTTACAAAAAAAGCGAGTTATGTCTTCCTATCCCTAAGGGAAAAGCTGCGGAGTCCAAAAACCGAAGTGGCAAAAAGAAGAAACCAGCGGAAGAGGGAGATTCTTAATTAAAGGGGGGAAGAAGCCGGGAAAGGGGAAAAATGCGTGCGGGGGTATGCGAACGGCCTACATCGGGGACCGGCCGTGGAAAAAAAAAAAACTCAATATTGGAAACCGGGAGCGCACTGACAATGAGGAAATACGCCTGCACATTGCGCAATACATTCCAGGCGTCCTTTCCAGGGCAGGGCCCCTGAAAGGATGCCCGCAGAAGGCCGGGGGAAGGGACGTGAAGAAAAGACCGTTGGGAGGGGTGGTTGAAAGGAATAGTATCGCCGAGGGGAAGGGGTTGGGAAAGGGGGGAGGGGGCGAGGAGAGGAGATCGGCGTTGAAGGATCTTTGGCCGGAGCTATCACAGAACCATCGGGGTCCACGAAATGAGGTCACTGTATGTCGCATGCCCATGGCCCTGTCCAAATGTAAAACTGGCCGGAACCGTGAGGGCGGCCGGAAAAAATGGGACTCTGGAAAACGGAAGAAGGAGAAAATGAAGATGTTCATACTACTCAACCGGGGATCGGGTATGCAAGACGGCAGAAAGAAACCGGTAAGACGGCCGTTCACCAGGCCTATAGTCCGATGTCCCGACTCTAAAAAGAGGCTGAGGAAGATCGCGCCATTGGGGGGAGATCCAGGACACAAGCTAATGAGTCAAAAACAGAAAGGGATCTTTCAAACTTGATGCTTCGAAAAGGGTAAATAAGGGAAGGGGAAGGATTGACCCCAGGGAATCTTTCAGGAAGCCTGAAAAAGGGTATCAAGGTCCATGCAAAGGAGGCTCCGGAATCATCAGGGGTATAGGAGAAAATCACGACTTTACGCCTCCTCCCTTAGAACCAAAGGTCCGGCCGTTATAGAGTCGAAGGAAGGAGAAGAAACATAAAGAAACCGCCAGCTGGGAAAGGCTTGAAGATAGCCGATGTGCTCACGAAAGTCGCAAGGGCGCAGGGGGGCCGGACCGGTAAGGAAGTCGTGGCAAATAGAAAACACAGGTAGGTCTTTAAGGGATTTTCGATCGGTGCCGCAAAGAGAAGGCGGGAGACGAAGGCAGGGAGGGCTATTCCCTAAGACCATAGGAGGGTTTTGGATCAATTCCCTCAAAGAGAAGGTCTCTCTCAGAGGGGAGCCAACATGGATTAGGGGCATAGCAACCAAAAAGGGATCTGCGGAAATGGGGCAGATAAAAGATCGAAGGGGGGTCTGCAAGGAAACATATAGGCTCACTCCGCCCTCAGAAAAGGAAGAAAGGAGGGCTCGGAATATGGCACACGAGAAGAGAACTCGGGTGAAAAACCAAAAAGAAGGAGGTGATAAGGGTCTCGGTTGGATAGAACGGTATCGGTGGCCGAAAACCCAAGTAAGGAAAACAAAAAGACAGGGGGATCCTGCATCGTCCTCGGAACTATGACTTGAGAAAGGATCTGACTGGATTGGAAAAGAGATATGGGAACAGGGACGACCGCACTTGAGGAGCAGCACAAATTTCGGCAGCTTCTGATAAAGAAAATTCCAAGAAAAAAGCCCATTGCCTGAACAAGGGGGGGTCGGGTCCTAGGGATTGGATCCGGTTTTCAGAGGGGGGTCAGGAAGCGCCGGGTCGAAAGGCACGGTGGAAAAGAAGCGGAATAGAGACATCCGGTTCTCTCGGTAGGCTGGAAAAAAGGGCTAGTTCAGGGAAAAAATATACAAAGTGCGCCGGAAGGGGGTGGGGAGGGTGCAGAATCAGGAAAACGAGCTTGCAGGTGGGGGGAGGGTTACCAGGATATCAAATGGATCTCAGGGAAAGAAGAACGAAAAGATTACTGCCTTGAACACTGTCTCAAATTTTTCAAGGAAGGGACCATGGGACGGGAAAAAATTCCCCAGAGGGGGAAGTTTCCGTTAAAGGGTCGCAGGGAAACTCTCGATCCAATATTGGAAGGAAACCCAAAAAAAACTATTCAAATTCTACAAGCTATGGAAAGGAAAGGGAACAAAAATTAATGTGCAGCTCCGGGGGGGGAAAAAAACTTCCGACGGAGAAAGTCCTGAGAATGTCATGTTTGAAAAGGGAGGGGGAAACTAATAAAAGAATCGGGGGGCTAAAAGGAAACAGCCTGTCTTGCAAAACTTCATGGTCCCAGGTGGCAAAAAAGGACGTCCAAAAGAAAACCAGGCAACGAAGGGGGGTTGGAGGGGCAAAGGAGAACTGAACGAAAGTCCTTCGATGGCGAGTGAGTTACACATCGAAAGCAGGAGGAGGCGGGCAAGAAGGGACCGCCTATAAGCATCGAAGAGAGTTCTTCAGAGAAACTCGGGGCAAAAGTACTGGAAGATCCTCAAGCTCGGTCGATCTTCATGGAGGAAGAAGGGACCTCAGAGGGGGGGGTCAAGAGTAAGGAGATAGAGAGGTCGGATAAAAAGAGTCAAGTGGGTAGCAAAACAGTTGAGAAGTCAAGAAAGGGGAGGAACTGTGAAACGCCGAAGGAAAAAAATAAGGCGGAGAACCAGAGAAGAAAAAAGCGTGGACGACCTCCAATCGTGCGACAAATCAAAGATCTCGAAAAACTCATCCGAGGACTCTAAAGAAGACACCTCTTGAACAGGAATGAAGGGAGAGAGCCGCAGAAACGATTATCATCGGCGAGGGGGAAGGAAGCAATATAGACGCCGAATTCGAAGAATAAAAAACCGGCAAAGGAACTAAAAAGACGGGGGGATGGAGTTGCCGAACCCTGGAGAAAAAAAAAGGCGTCAGAAAAAAAAATCCTGTCAGAAAAGAGATAAAATCGGGAAATCCCTGAGCCCTACTTCACCTCTCCCAGACTTGGGAGCGATGGCAACCAGAAAACTACGAACGAAAAATGCACAGGAGGATGTTGAAGTCACGAAAAGGGGGGGAAGAAAGAGACCGGAGTGGCTTGCCGCGCGATCGAGAAAAGAGAGAACTAAGTGAGGACGTGGATTCGAGGAAGGATCTCGCGGAGGGGGGGAGCGCTGAACGGAGAAAAGATCTACGCCTTTTCTTCGTGGAATGCGCTAGGGAAAAAGTCGGCATCGAAAAGAAAAAAAAAAAGGTGAGGGGATTCTCTAAGGAAGCAATACGCAGCTCATGCCGGCGTCCAAAAAAGGTTTAAGGGTATAAAGCATGGCCGAAATCGAAAGCATAAAGAAAGAAGAATATCCCGAGAAAAGAGAGCGAATCTGCGAGTGAAGTCACCCGCCAAACCTTTGCTATCGAAAGTCTTGGGGGCAATGTGCTGTTGAGGTCAAAGTACAAAAAAAAGCCGAACTAGTTGCTCCACAGTCGTATCATACGGGGAAGAGGACTGGATGAAAGCGACCGAGGGGAAAAGGCGGCAGAGATAGGAGGAAAAAAGTGGGCGTAGGGGGGAATTTTCAGGAGGGAGGAAAGGAGGGGGCCATCCGTAATACACGGATCGACTCCAGGGTGACAAAGGCCCCGGAGAATTTTTGGACGAAAAAAAGAACGAAAAAAAAAGGGACCTGGGGGAGGGGAGGGAGGTCGTTCTGTTTTTAAAAAAGGCCGGGAAAAATTGCAAAGGACTGACAAAAGGGGAGGGTCGAAAAGGAGAAGACTGAGTCGTCAGGGGCCTGCATTCCTTGCAGTTCTACCGAAGAAAAAAAGATGACATGACGAAGGAAGCTCAGCAATAAAAACCTTTCCAAGGCAAAAAGGGGGTTGGAAAACAACCGCAATTTGGTGAGGATCCCCAATCTTCGATTTGAGGAGAACAGGAAGAAAAAGAAAAGCTACTGGAAGAAAAAAAAGGGAGTCTCTCGAGGAAGGAAAAATGGTACAATCAAAGAAGAAAGACCAAAAAACATCTCCAGAAGAGAGGCACCGGAGTTCCCTGGCCGTCACAGGGAAGATAGGGGGACGCCGATTCGTACCAATCCGCAATAAAAAGGGTCTTCACTGGAGGAAACGACGATTCGACCGAAAGCCGGGTGGCGGTGCTTGGCTTCCGGAAATTAGGCGGCCCTGGGTTAAGGACGAGAGCTCTCAAAAGGAAAAGAAGGGGGTCGGGGAGAAAGGGCGGATTCGCATAGCTGCAGAAGGGGAAAAACACTAGCTTAAAGGCTGATTCCGGAAAGCGACAAAGGAGGAGGGAGCTTATCGAAAAAAGATCATCGAAAAGTCTTCTCTCAAACCACGGAGGAGGAATAAGATAAAAGGGGGAGAGGGGGGGCTCCCTGTCCCGCCAGCAGATCCCGAGAGGGGAAGGGAAACAATACTAAGAAAAGAGAAAAAAGATTTCGGCTCCATGATTCCGGGGCTCGTCCCTGCAAGGGATGGGGGGGGAGACGGAATGCTCTAAAAAAGTAAGTGAAGCATAGATTTCTCTTCCTATCCTCATGGAAGGAATTATGAGAGGGGGAAAGCCAAAGTCGCATCGGAAACGGGAAAAACGGATCTCCTGCATGGAGCTAGTTGGGGAAGGGATTGGGTACGCTTGAGACTCATCGAGAAATTTGCAAAAAAAAAAACCGAGACCAGGGAATTCAAGCCCAGATCTGGAGGGGGGGAGGACCTTTCTAAAGAAAGCAGGGACTGTTCCTGCTAGGCTCTCAACGAATACCTGAAATCAGCGTAAGGACCGGGAGGGACTGGGAGGAAGGGGGGGTCGGGAAAAACGTTGCAGCCCGCTAAAAAGACAACTTGTAAGAAATGGATGCATTGTAACAGATTGCAAAAAGGATTTCCGAACAAAGGGGAGAAGTTAGAGAGTGGAAAAATTTCTAACCTCAATGCTCAAGGGAAACGCCTTCAAAAAAAAAAAAAAAAGGTTTGCAGGGAAAACCTTGAGGCGGGCGCAGTCGGGGGGGGAAGCAATGCCAACTCGAAAAAAGTTTAGAATTGCGGGGGTTTTCCGGAAGACGTGGCCGAAGAAGGACAGAAGAAAAATGAAGTGGGAGAAGAGGCAGAACTTGCTAGCAAAGCTTACCGAACAAAAAACCCCCCAGTCCTTGAGGGGAGAAAAAAAAAGGAGGAGGTCGCGTCAGTCCCTCAGCAAAGCCATTCAAAAAAGAGCAAACGAGGGAGACTAGACTTAGTCGGGGGGGTCGGTACCACTTAGGGGGGGGGACGCCGGGACCCAGACGAATTTGGGCAGTATTAGACCCGAATTGGCAGGGCGGGGAATACCGAGAGGGGAAAAGTTTGTTAGGAAAGAGTTACGGAGATCGAGAAGGAAAATTGCCAGCAAAAAATTTAAGAAAACAGGTGAAAATAGAACTGATTTGGACTAAAGGAGGTCGGAGAAGGGGGAGCAGTAAGGAAAAAAGGGTCACGGGGGGGGTGATGAAGATTCGGTCGGAGGGGAAGGACTCACATCTTCGGCTGTCGAGAGCCGCTTGAGGAAATAGGAAAAAACTAGCGGCAAAAAGTCGGCGAAGACCGTTGAAGGAAAGTCGATGAAGGAGAAACGCGAGCGCGACTTTGAAAAATCCGACAAATAGAACACACGCTCTGGGTCACGGAAAGTCGTCGAACACTCGCGCACAATAAAAATTGCGGGGGCGGAAAGGGAGGGGGTAATTGGGAAGAAACGCCCTTAGAAAGAACCCCACTTGAAAGGATTGATATCGGACCCAAATCTCATAGAGTTGAAGCACCCGTTTTCGGGATGGGAATGGCACTAACACTACATTTCACAGAGGAAAAGGCGATATTAGGAAAAAGGGGGAAAAAGGAATCTGAAAAAGAAACTCCCCAAAAGGGGGAATCGCAACCAGAAAAAAATTAATGGAGACGTTTACTTCAGCAATCGTTATTGGAAAAGGTTGAGGGGAAAGAGGTGCGAGCAGGACTCAGA
>Ga0179593_1361175_pt1 | contig 23351 bp, 22 predicted proteins | sample CZODoug2_1_08_16_FD_185931 | JGI IMG/M metagenome (GOLD analysis project Ga0179593, IMG submission 185931) | Vadose zone soil fungal communities from Angelo Coast Range Reserve, California, USA - CZODoug2_1_08_16fungal (PacBio error correction) | ecosystem: Environmental > Terrestrial > Soil >...
ATTGACCCTCGTCTTATAGCTACCTAACGACCCGCGGATCCTTCTCGAAGAGTGGATTTCCGCCAGAGAGGAACGCATAAGGAAATAGGAAAGAGGTCTTGGAAATAAAAAAACCGAAAAGGAGTGCGACCAAAAGGCTCTATGGTCGGGGTGGGGTCTGACCCGGGGAAGAGTTCGCCGTGCTCCTCCGAGGCTGGAAAGCTACAAGCGGTACGGAGAAGCTGCAGAAAAGCACGTCTACCGGTCTCGTTCTAGAAAAAACGAAGGAGGGGAGAGAGCCGGAAGTGTCGAAAGGCCTGGGCAATGGAGAATTTCGCCGCTGCCGGTCATAGACCGCGGGGCTTCTCGAGCCGGCCGCTAGCAAGTCCGGGGCGGGCTGGGCGGCGAATGGAGGTCAGCTGCGGGGCACCAGAAAAAAGGTCCGACAGAGGGGGAAGCCGCTCTTGACAGGGAGACATTGGGAATCAAAGAGAACCGAACGAGAACGGAAAAAACGAAGGGGGACGACCTGCAATGTCGTTGCAAGCGCGGATGGGGCGCTTCACGCAGGGGGGAAATCGAACTGGTACCACCTTATCTGAAAAAGGGGAAACTTTGAGATTGTCCCAATAAAGGGTTTTGGTGTAGGGGTTTGGTCAAATGCGCCTCGAAGATAGTCCAGCGGACAAGCAAAGCCCAAAAGCAGAGATTACGCAAGAAGGGGGTTAGGAGAACCAACTAATGGCAGAAAGAACAACATCCCCCTACGTGCAGAATGGGCCGAATTATGAACCGCTGCCTACGGGTCGCGACGAGGCAGGGGGTTAACGTACAACTAGTTCGTCCAAATAAAACTATTGTACGGGGGGGTGGGGGGGGGGTGGGACGGGACCGATTCACACCGAAACAGAAAAGACTGAGGGGGTGCAGGAAGCTAGCCAGTCCTGTCGCCAAAGCGATCTATTCAGAAAGAACAATCATATCAAAGGAGGAAAAATCAGAATAACGGCAGAAAAGAAAACAAAGGGGTCTAACAAACGCATACTTGAGGGTTCCTTTTCGTAAAAGAAGACCCCTTAAGTGTGAATAACAGGGGGGAACGAGCAAAACAAGCCCATGGGACCGCAATCTCAAAGGTTCCTTATTCAGATATATGGTAACCACCAGAAAAAAAAAGCGTCGAAGGATGAAAATACGATGTTCACATGTGGAAGCCAGGGAAAGAACCTTGGTCGACGGGAATCTTCTCGGAGGGGGACCGCTTCGGGTCCACTGGGGTTCAAAAAAAAAGAGCAAAAGTAAGGCGGAAAAAGGCGCATAAGACATGCATATCGAAAAAGGCATGTCACGAATGATTCGCCGACGCTGATGAAAATGAATTCACGCAGCAATCGACTCTAACCCGTCAACCACCTGCGTTCGACCGTGGAGGGGTAAAGGAAACAAGAAACAAAATCGGCGAGCATGGCGAACCCAACGATACGCCTCAAGCACAAAGAAACTTTGTAGGAGAAAATCCAAAGGGCCATCACCAAAAGAGCCTGCGATCTGACAGCGAGAAACAAAGTCCTAAGGGGGGATCTTTATGAAACCTCTCCCCCTCGCTTAATTCGAAAACGATCCGCCGACCTAAAGCGGCGTAGGCGACGAACAACAAAAACTGCTGGAGCCGGGAAACGGGGAAAGTCGAAAGACACGAGAAACGCCAGACAGAAAAAAAAACTAAACACGAAAACGTCGTTGTTCGGTCGTCCAGTTGTGAACAGGAGGTGTACACACCCACCAAGCCAACAGGGGGGGAAGAAGAAAAACCAAGGGACAGGGCCGACAAGGGGGGTAAAATATTCTAGAAACGGACCACGCAACTCGAAGAAAAGCTAGATAGGGAAAGAGCTATTGTTGGAATCGTGGGCGGAACAAAAAAAAGGGCGTTCTGGTCTCCCGCCAAGGCGGCTGAAAACCCGCGAGCTTGCCAAGGCCGGTAGCACGTCTGCAGCGAACAAAGTGGCACAGAAAAACACTGCAGCGGTGTTTCACTCTGAAACAAATGAAAGGGACCTCGAAGAAGACGGAATATCAAGGGGGTCGGTCATATGTGCCGTCATCGTAGAGAGGTCACGGAAAAGGCGAATGCTGCTTTAGAGAGTCTGAGGGAGAACTTGTTACATTCCGGCTAGATCAATAAAAAGGAGAAGGGAGGGGGAAACGCCGGCGACTGTCCCAAACCGAATCGACCGCCTTCTACGTCCCTCAGAAACCGATCTAAGCGCAAGTCATTAAGCCAGAGGGATCGCTCGAAACAACGTTTCTGACCAAAAAAGGGACCCCTTAATCGGCCCCGCCCTCAGAAAAAAAGAACCACTCCCACCAAACTCCCGCTTCTCCGCGGCGCGGGTATCGAGTAACACCAGGTGGGAAGAGCGGAGTATCCGGGATGGGCATTACGTTTCCAAGGAGGCCCATCATGGCGCCCGGGGAAGGGGGACCAAGCACCGGCCCTAAAAATTGAGATTCGATTAATGTCAGGAGAGCCACGGAAAAACCAGTAGAGTCGGGGAGGACCCTATGAGACGAAATTCAAGGCAAATCTAACATCTGGAGGGGATAGAAGAACCGACAAGGGAAGGATCGGAAGGAGAATCAGCCGTCATGAAGAGGGGTAAGACCACAGAACGGAAAAATTAAGTGGTGGTTGGCCTTGAGCATCTCGCCAGAATGACTCAATTATGAGGGGCAACACAAAAACCTAGGAAAGGTCCAAAAATCATCATGCACCAGATCACTACAAAACGATTGAAGTCTAGGGGAATCAGTATTCGGCCACATCCGGGGTAAACTTCTACGGACTGATACCAGAAAGAAAAAAAACGTTCAAGAATTGTCAATGAAAGAACGAGGACTAACAACAACTTTAAACCCATAAAAATCCTAATGAGAGACGAAGAGAAAAGGGGGGGGGGAAAAAAGGGGGAATAGGAAAATAGCCTAAAAGGGCCGACTTAAACCGTTAGGGTCGACAAAAAGTCGCCAAAAAGGCGCCCTTTGGCAATGATCCCGGGGTGGCTTGTTTAAGGGTGGGGGGGAAGGCATCAGTCGTAGACGCCAGTGTGGAAAGTGATGAAAAGGGGGGGGCGTTGGCCCACGACCGAGGGGGGGGGGTCCCGCCCGTCCGGCCGTCTGGGCGGAAAAAACCGCCAGTGCTCCATTGCAGGAAGGCTAAGGGTCTCAGAGCAGGAAATTAACAGATTAAAGGGGTTGGGGGGTCAGGGTGGGCCCAGGGGAAGAGAACCTCAAGGTTTGGAAGTAGGCATACGGCCTGAAAAAACCAAATTTCATTGGGGGGGGTGGCAAGATAAGGTCAACAACACAGGAGAGGGAAGGAGAGGGGGGGTAAACCTCCATGTATGGTTAGGGGAGGGGTTTTCATGAAACTGGAATCCCGCCATCGCTGCAATCAAGAGGGAGAAATAATCACCGAACACAATCTTAGGCGCGAAAAATGTAGAGAGAACAGGCCTTTGGAGAGCAGGTAGAGGAAAAAGGTACGGGCTCGGCCAACCGCCTGCGGAAATAAATCCGAAATGATGGAATAATAAACCTGCTTCTAGACTACCTCCAAAAGGGCAGGCCTCCCATCAATACAAGCGGTCCACGAAAAGGGTCAAAACCCGGTCATCAGAAACACCGGAGGAAAAAAAGTGAAGTGATCCCGCGACTGCCCATCACGTTTGAAAAAAGTAAATCATATAGAGGAGGGGAAGGAACGGCATTACGCATCGGGGGAAAAGGTCCGGAGAGACGAAGGGCGCTCACGATTTTTTCAAACGGGGGTTACCGTTTTCGCAAGGCTGGTAGATAGGGCGATGACAATTCGGGAAAATGCTTCGGCCATGTATAGGGGACAGTGCGGAGGGTCCACCCTGGGGAAGCTCGGGGACGCCCGACCTTTTTATGGGGAAGGTCGTGCTTCCGGGGAAAGAAGGATGGGGGTGACGAAACGATCGTGATGTGAGGTGGGGCAACAGGGGGAGAGTGGTCATTCCGGAAGCGAGCATCGAAAACCGGAAAATACGGGACGGTGTCGCACAGGAAAAGGGTTATTAAATCTGCACGGAAAACGTCGTGAACTTGGGCGAGGAACGCCAGGCGATTTTTTATGCAAGGAATGCCTCAGTTGAAAAGAAAATCGGAAGTCAAATCGATGGGGGAAAAAGGGGAGGGGAAGGCTGAAATAATTCCCAATCAAGGGGGACAGTGCAAGGCCAGGGCGCCAGCAGCAACAAGGCGTAAAGTGCGTGGAAGAAATACAGGATAGAGAGGGGAAGGGCAGCAGGGTCGGGGTGGGTGGGATACAAACTCCGGGAGACGGATGCGTTTGGTGATAGGTGATGGGGTATCAAGGTGTAGGGACAAATGGTTACAGTGGTCAGAGGAGCGTGGGATCCAGAGGAAGGAGATTGGTGGCGAATATATGGCGGCGGGATGGGAAAAAAAAAAAAAAAAAAAAAGTGCGGTACTAAGTTCGGCGGGGGAAAAGTAGTCCTGCTGGGGCGAGTCGCCCAATGTGAATGCCAATACGCCAGAAAGCGGATCAAGGAAGACACTAAAGGCTCAAGAGGGGGAATATCGCTTCCCGGTGAGCATTAGGCCGGGGGGGGGGAAAAGGGGGGCTCCGAGTCGTGCCCGTCCGGGTAATAGCACAGATCGTCGAAGAAGCTCTGAGGCAGAAAGGAAGGCGGTGGGAACGCGCTGGCCTAAGACTACCTTAAGGGAATAGACCGGATCAAGGGGTTGACGCCGGCGGGCAACCAAACCAGAGGGTTGTCGAGAATCGTGCCGACAAAGCTAGAATCCCAAAAATGCCGAGCTCATAAGGTTGAGAGGGGAAGCAGAAAAAAACCAGCTCGGCACCAAACCGACTGGGGGGGGGAGGGCAGAAAATGGGAAAGGCGTATGTGGGGGACCATCATGGTCACAACTGGCGAAAAAAAAAAAAGAGGGGTTCGCGGGATACTTTTTGACCGGGAATCGGAGGGCAAAGTCTTTACGCCTGAAGTCAGTGCCTGGGGGGTGTTGGGGGGGGGCAAGCCTACCTCTAGTTCAGGTCGGCATTCAGGCTGGTAGACAGCCCGTCCGAAGGTTGAGAATCCGGATTCTGGACCTGGGAGGGCGAACGGGGTTTGGATGGACGGGGGAGTTAAGCAAGGCAAAGGGTTGTTTTGCTGGGTCAAGGACGGGGGGAATGAAAAGGACGGTTCGGTTGGGGATCCGCTAAACCTGGAGCGAATTTGGGGTGAATGGTTGTCATGACATATGGCCGCGGGCGAGAAGAAGAGTGACATCGGAAAAACGCCCGAAAAGATCTACAGTTGTGGTGGATGCACAGGTTGCAAGCTAGGGGTACCTCTGGAAAAAACCGAAGGAAGGGGAGATGCTTCAAATCCGCGGAGTGACTACTGCAAGAGGAAAAAAGTCTCATATAATTCCATACATAACACAGGACGGCAAGGGCCTCGCCGTAAAAGGAAAATTCCTAGAGTCGCATCATTCTGGAAAGGGGTCCAAGAACTGGTGATGAAAGCGGCCTACCAGGGAAAAAAAATCATCCGGGGACGAGTATCGAAAGAAAATTAAGGTTTAGGCCGAACAGAAAAAAACTCGGGAGGGGGGGGAATTAGTCGGTCCCAGCGCCTTCAGGAATTTCGCCTGTCTGGGAGCAAGCTGATATACGAAGGTGCGGGCCTCATAATGGGAGATCGCGAAAAATGAAGGGGGGTCGCGAATCGATCCGGCTGGGCGCCGCGCGGGGGGAAAGACCAGTATGGGGGGAAAAAGACAGGAGGGAGGTGATCAGGTGTGAAAACGGGCCGATAGGGGGGCAGGCAGGGCGGGTATTGTAACCCTAGAGGATAGTCAGAAAAAGAAAAATCGTCACGTCAGGCAGCCGGGGGAGCAGGGGCGTCATGCCAAGAAGTCGGAACAATGCAGGGGGAGGGGCAAGGAATGCCGTTCCGCCGCAAAATCGTACGCTGCCGAGGGAAGGGCGTGCTGGCAAGGGACAATAGCTCGCGGCGCCCCAACAAAAAAGGGTGCTGGGGTGGTACTTGTAGGGCGAGGGCCAATTGTCAAAAATCCAGGGGGGGGGCACATGTAACGTTCCGCTGATCCGCGACGAAAGAGCTTCCAAAGAAGATGAGAAACCTTAGTTTGCAACTTCTCGAAAAGGTGAGAATCCTCTATCGAATCGGCGGCCGGGGTATCGGCGCACGCCAAAGGATCGCGAGGGCGGAAGAAAGGCCGGGCAATAACTAGAGGCCGCCAACAAGCCCTGAACAAGAAAGGAGAGCGAGAAGCAAAATAGAAAAATAAGAGCGCAGCCGACGGTCTCGCAATGCAAAGGGTAGGCCAGGAAAAAAGGGAATGGCAAAAGCGGGCCAACTTTTCCGTTGTAGCGAATCTACGAGACGTCGTTGAAAAGAGCGATACCGCTTCCCCAGACAGTACAGAGGAGAGATTGAGAGCAAAGCTAAAACTCAGCCGGGCAACAGCGACGCGGGGGGGAAAGGGGGGGGAAAGAGACCGGTACAATATTGTTCAAGAGACGGCGATGCGAAGTAGCGCGGAGGAAGGTCGCTAGTGGCACATCTATAGCAGTATAAGAGAGGGGAGGAGGAAGCGAGGTCTCTAGTCTGAGCGGCAAGGGGGATAGGATGTAAAAGAGAGATAAACCTCGAGTCATAGCCCGCAAATTATCCTGCTCAAGATTGGGGAAGCAGAAAGGGCTACAGTTCGTATCTAGGGTGCATCGAACTGTAAACTGAGGGGAAAAAAAGGTGGCATTCCCATGAGGGCGAAAAAACCCGGGGAAGCTCTATGCCGGCATAAGGGCGTCCTTAGTTCGCGGGCTAAATTTGAAATCTCCGCAGAGTGTAGGAAAAGGATGCTCGGATAGAGAAAGCGGCAGACGGTGACGCATTTCCCGTTCTCGGCGCAATCCTTTTTTGAAGGGAATTGAATGGCCCTCGGCTTCAGATAAAGGACAAAGGCATCGAGTCGGGCAAGCCGGAGCTGGGCCGCGGAGCGGGGGAAAAATGGGGCGGCAGAGTCCAGCGGCACTTGGACTGTCCTTCCAAGTCCAGGCGGTCGAATTACTCTGATCTCGAGACGGATCACCCGCCCGGAAAGGTATAACGAGAAAATGGGCTTTCATGTAAAAACGAAGCATCGCGGGACGAGAACGAAAGCAGACTTTGGAACTGAGAAATTGAAAGAAACGAACAGACGGTTTGGGGGGGTGGCCGCCGCAAGCTATAGGAAGAGGACGAAATCCAGCATTAAACAAACGAAACTGTCCTTGGGGCCATGAAAAAACGCTCCGAAAAGCATGGTGGTTCGAAATTGTTGCTGGTGCATTGACGCCAAAGAAGTTCGACGATTCTGGGGGGTTTTTCTGAATGGATAGGTGACGGCATACCAGCCGCCGATTGGAAAAGTTTACCGGGAAAGAGGGGTACCTTCACTAAACCACCCATGGACGAGGCTGAAAACTGGGGGATTTCGGCCGCTCCGGGGAATAAGAGCAGGTCCACATACCGGAGGAAGAAACAAAAAGATCGCCTCAGAATCGAAGCAAGAGAGGGGGTAGGAAAGACCATCATTCCTATACCATAAGGAGGGGGCGGAGAAAGAAAAGCCTGAAGGGTTGCTTGACAGGGGAATAAAGCAGGTCCGAAGGCAGTGTCTTAATGGTAGGGGTTAGTTCGGTGTGAAGAAAGAATCTGAGAATTGATTCAAGGCACATCGGCGTGCAGGGATCAAAAAGCCGTCCGGCTCCTGGAATATGTGACAATCTTCTCGGAGGTCCGGAAACTTGGTGGAGAAAAAACCATTGCCAATCGCAAGTTACAGGAAAAAATCGCAACAGTCCATCAGAGGTCAAATTAGCCGAGGGGGTTCAACCAATTTGCCGCGAGAGGTGAGGCGCAGCTATCTGGGAGATCCCTCGAACCAACCCCACGGAAGTCATTCTTGAAGAAGCTGGTCCGCCGCGAGATATATGATGCCCAAAAGCTAGAATAGAAAAAACATTCCTCTTAATGCCAAGTGGAAAAACCACCTCAAGAAAATACACCGGCTCGACAGGAAACAGTCCATAATCCGGGACGACAAACTGAGGAGGGGGGGATAAACAATAGATGGGTCCCGGGACAGGGGAGGTAGTCTACGACCACAACCGGAAAAAAATCTTGGGGAAAGGTCATGCACTAAAACACCAGAGCCATCAGGAAAAACAATACGCGAACCGGAGTGAAGGGTGTCAGCAGAGGGGGTTGACTCCAGTGGTTAAAGACCGCACAGTAACTCAGGGGGTCGCACAACATCGTGGGGGGGAAAAAAGCGATGGATCTGCGTGAGGAGAAAAACCAGATCGAAGAAAAACTAGGTGCCGCACTGTCTGGTTGGGCATCGATCGGCGGTCCGGTAGTGTCTAACCGAGGGAGGAACCGGGAACCCCACCGCCTTGGGGATAGAAGGTACCAACCCAGGTAGGGACAGCGCGTGGGAGAGGTCCCTCTGTTTCCTAGGGAGGAGGATAGACGATGGTATCTGCTGAAACCCGAAGGGCGAAAAGCTACTAAGGTCGGGCATGGTAGAAAGAGAATCTTATCGCACCGCGGAGTCCGTATTTTCCGATCTAGACGTCGGTGGAATCCAGGGTAATTCCTACATTTGGAGATAAAAGAAGAACTTCATGCGCTTCTTCGGAATAGCGCAAAAAAGGGGGGAAAGGAGAAGCTCCTCCCCTGAAATATTCGCATCAGCAAAAGCCCGCGAAAGCGCAACAAATAAACGGAGACCAGGTACCATGAAGAGGTCACAAAGGGATTCACCATCAAAGAACAAAGCCGAAAAGCATCCGCGTCTCACGGCGGGCGCCGGGGAACACCAAAAAGCAATACTACCGGTCGGCCTTAACGCAAAAAATTGGGCCAAAGCAAAAAAGCCTGCGGCCTAAAGACGTGACCTACAGGAAAAGGCGAAAGGTCGCAGAAACCAATAGGGGGGGGAAAAGGAAGGAAGTCGGGGAAAGCCTCCCTTCAATGGGACGGAATCGCCATCTGCTGTTCTAGAACAGAAAAAGTGGGCGGCGGGAGCTTTTATTTCATACCGTCAAGTACAGTGAGAAAAGACACGAAATCTCGAGGACGGTTCTATGATCGCATCCTAAAAGGAGGAGCTAGTGTCGTTAACCCTCAACCTCAAGGTGTAGGAAACAGAGCAAGGAAGTATCACAGGAAAACATAAGAAGCGGAGGGGGGATGGCCTACAAATCCGTCAGAATCAGAACTTTGAAGCCGAGAATGGCACGGACGGGACCATAAGATCAGCGAATCAATGTTTCCCAATCTGCTCCACAGCCGGGACCCAGGGGAAAAAGTAACCAACCTTAAAATCAGGGATGGGGGATGCTTCGAGCACGGAAATGCAGGGGGCCATCCGAGTAAAAAAGAATCTCTCTTATTGGGGGAACAGAGAAAACCGGAGGGGCAGGGGAAAGAACCGGAAGCCGCGACGGTTCGGGGGGGATGCCCGGGGTAACGGGGAGGAGGGGATTATTTGATGGAAAAGGGCCCTTCCGTGCGTGTCGGAGCCGCCGGGTGCTGAAAGGGACTGCCTCTTCTGGATTGGGGGCACAAGACCGTCTTTGGCGTACGAAATTGAGGGGTTTGCACACCTGCCACTTTCTAGCGAAGCTACTTTCAGCAAGCGGTTTACAATCGAGAAAAAGAGTGGGGGTTTTTGTGTAGCAAAGCTAAATGTTGTGCGGCCGATCACTGGACGGTCCGCAACCAACAAAAACCGCGAATGCAACTTGGCGTTTTTGCAATCAAACAAAAATGATGAGGAAAAGAAGATGGAAAAAAATTAGGGGGAACTGCGGGGTTTCGATCCACACGTTGAGGGAGGAGACACATCCAGAACAAAAACCGCATCTGCAGGGGAGGAGGTCACCTCGTGCGAAAGTGGTACCGGATTGGGAGGCAGGGAATCTACCGATATAAGCCGCGTTCCGAAAATAAGATCCGGGGGGGGCAACCGCAATCAACGCGCGCATCACTCATCACCCGGCTCAGCCCCACGACCGGCATTAAAAATATCCAGGAGGACAAAACACAGCAGGCAATAAAATCGGATCCAAGGGGGAGGGCAGGAAAAATCCTTGCAACCAGAAAGTTGGGGTGCGGTCAAAATATGAAGATGGAGCCAAAGGAAACCAGGGCCGTCGCTCGAAGGGAGAAAGGTTCAGTTTCCGGGTGAATCAGTCTGTGGGGGGACGAGAAATTCGAATGGATTCGAGGTTCCGTCAAGCCGGGAGCACCACTGTCGGCCGCCTCGGGCGGAAAAGTCCTGTCTAGTCTTTGGAGGGGGGGAGAGGACCTGGGGGACTGTGGACACGATAGGTGGTGCAGCCCAATTCGCAGGCGGGATGAAATGCATCGAACCCAGACTCAGATAGATTAAAGGGGTAGTTACCAACATCCCGGAATGTATAATCGAATTAACTCATCTGGACCTTTTCGAGAACGATATACTGGGCCGGAGATTGGTCCATTGCCGGGTGGAGGAGGAAGAGGCCAGAGCGGTTTGGCCGGGAGTAGTACTAATGAGCATCCCAGGGGGGGGCAAGGCATTTGGGTCAACTGCCAAGCGTCAAAAAAGTCCGGGGAACGTACTGAACGACGGAACTCGCGTCCTTCACAAGGTGTGAGGCTATGACAACGCAGCAGGGAAAGAAAGGGTGGCGTTTGGGGGGGAACGTGGGATGGGAACGTGGGCAAACGCACAGTTTGGGCTCCCTTTTGTCGTGTACGATCCAAGGGGAGGGGACAGGTGTGTCTACAATGAGCTTCGGAAGGGACTCCTTCTGGGCAAAAGAGGGAAGGGAGGCTCTGGCGCGAGAATTAACGAATGGAAAATGAGCATCGAAGAACAAGGCACCAAGGGAGCATATGGTGACGAGCGCGCGGCGGCGAGCAGAAAAAGTGGAGCTTGGAAGATACGATCTCACCGTACCATGCCTAACTACGAGAACCTCGTGCAGGTGGAAGGGCCGTGCTCGCGGTAGCTCAGACCCAGGGGGGTACCGGTTCTATCAGCTCGAAGGAACGAAAGAACATGGGGTCGGGAGACACAAAACTGCGGTGTTGGATAGGCGAAAAGAGATCAACACCTATGCCGAGGTAGTTCAGATCTGGGGTTAGTTCCGAGAAATGGGAGGCACAAACCCTCTCCGCACAAAAAAATCTGGGTGGTCCTGCAGAACACCTTCGGCCTGCGGTGGAATGTGGGGGGGGACCTCCTGGGAACCAAAGGTCTGAAACCCGAACCGCGAAGACTGTTTTGTGCTGGCTCGGGGCTGCTCGCTTGACAAAAAAGGATGGGGGAAAAAAAAGGTAGGTTGGGGGTTGGCCGTCGCTCGGACGCTTCTTTCTGTACGAAAGGAAGTCGCTTTTGACGCGGGAGCCCGTAAAGTTCTGCCTGCGTATGGGCGGGGAGGGGTTGAGCAGGACATCGCGAGGGGGAACGACGTTGGGCAAAAGGCCGGCGGTACGGTGAGGGGGAGCCGTCTGCGGACGCAAGGTGTTGGGGAGGCCGATGTCCGAGCGCTGCCAGATTCAAGCGGAGAGGGGAAAGCCATTGGTGGTTCCACGGTGTGAGAGTATCCTGGCCAGGGAGTGAGAAAAAACCGTCCTCTTTTAAGCCTCTGACAGGAAAAGGCGGCTGGTGGTGGGATCTCTTCAAAAGCAGATCCTGCTTCCGGGCAGAGATCCATCGAGACCCAAGTACGGACGGGAAAGGCATACACCTGAACTGGCAAATGGCCGATCTATCAGGCAGCATTAGCGGTGTCCACGTAACTTGACCCTCGACCAGAACGAAACTGAGACCGGCTGAAGCAGGGGAGGGGCGGCACCCTGGCGGGCTCGGGGGAACGCTGTGCAAAGGAGTTCTTCGCTGTAAGGATAGCCCGCTGCTGGGGGTTCTCAAATCGGGTCTGCTCATCGTAGGGGCCGTGACGATAGGGGTCTGTGTCGCTCGGAAGTTCTACCTGAAGGAGGACCCGAACTCTTCCTGAATATTGCTGCCACGTAAGCCGTTGCCTGGCCAGAAGCGCAAGAACTCTTTTATTTCAGACGATAAATGCGACCTTCCCGAAAAAACGGAATTCCCGTAAAGCGAGAAGAAAAAGGACACACGGAATGACAACAATGCAGGTTAGGAGCGTCAGGGGCATGGCATCCCTTTCTGAAGCCAACATCTTTTGCGCGCTTTCTTTGTCCGTGAGAGGGGCTACGAGCATAGGGGACACAAACAAACGTCTGACTGGGGTGTGAGCCGACCAAAGGCATCAGGTGAATTGTCGACCAATCTTTCAGCGGAAAGAGGGAAGCCTCGAGGCCAGATCGCTGATGCCATTACAGTAGGGGGGCCTCCTGGGTCTCGGGGAGCGGAAGATCATGTCAAGAAGCGGTCCTAAATGAAGGAAAGGACAAGCACCGCAACGGATTCATAGACGGGGGGCACCTTAACAAGTTGCCTTTCAGAGGAGAGGGGACAGAGGGATACTCTCGCCCTCGGTAAAGCAAGGCGCTAAGGAAAGGAACATTGCCAACTGCAGCTTGCCCGAACGACATAGTAAAAGTCGTTTCGCCATGACTCGTCCTTCCTCGATACCGAGGAGATTTAACAAATTAGAAGGAAAAAGAACTTAGAACAGAACCAGCGAAAACGGGGCCCGCGCCCAAACACGGGTAGGGCCGGGACAATATGTAAAGATGAAGCTGCGATTGCCGGGGAAATGTATGTGGCTGAAGGCAAAAAACCATATTCAGAGGGAAATTATAGAAATCGTGCGTGTCGGCAGAGTTGGGACTGATGGAAGACTCAACAACAACACGGGGAGGAATCAGGAAAAAAACCCTCTCTTAAATCAAACACGACACCAAGCGCTGAGATCCTGCGGAAAAAAAAATATGGGGGCAAATCGGACGAAAGTCGGCAATCAATAGAGAAGCCAATCGCTTATAACACCGAAATTGCTACCACCGTGCAGCGAGGCGGCGGAACGGGGGTCGTAGTCGCCCGTGCAAACCATAATTTTGCAAAGGAAGAAGAGGAGAGCTCCGGTTAGGGATCAGCAAATAACGTCTCGGTCGATAGCAATTTCGTGATAGCGGCAACGTTGGCTAACCGACTTGCAAAGTCTTGAATGGAGTTCGAGGGGAAATGGGTATACCGCGGGGGAGCTTCGAGATCGCCAGCGAAAGCGGTAACGAGAAAGTGTTCGCGGGGGAGTCGAAAAATTAGCGTGAAGGCTGTGGTGACGGTTCTAGGGACAGCGGAAAAAATATCGAAGGGGAAATTGAAAGACTATCACCACGGACGAGAAAGGGGTCACAGAAAAAAGTTCCTCGAGTGGGAAAAGAATCTCGCGGAAGATGGAGAGCAAGGGGGGGCTCGAAATGGGGGGGGGGGGGGATTGGAAGCGCATTTGGAAAAGAAAAGGCAATCGCACATTCTTTGGGGTGAACTAAGACGAGGAAGAGATTGCTACGTGCAACCGCAAAGACGAGGGGCTGCGGAGCCGGCAAAATGGGACCCTCAAAAAAAAAACCATGTGGAGCTTGGAAGGGTGGCCATTGGACCCGCTTCCCTGGGGCATTAATGTTCGTCGCGATTGGGGTTTTTCTTGTAGCGGTGGTGACCAAACGAGAAATGGCCGCTGGCCGCAAATAAGAGGACATCACCGGGAGAAAGGGCGCATTTTACTGGTCTTCTGCCGCGCCCGGGCGAGATCTGATGACCTCCAGCAAAGGGAGTCAAGACGGAAAAGCAAGCCAACGAATCAGGTGCAAACTAAGCAAGAGGGAAATAAAAAACGCCTGTGAACAAGAGAAAGCCCTGAGGGGGGGGCTTGAACAGGAATGGGGGAATGAAAACATCAAGGGCAGGCCATCTCCTAGCTCAATTTCGGGGTGGGAGGGGAAATTAGGAACGATGGGAAAAAATCACCAGTTCATTGGGGAACCGGGTCAGAAGGAGCAACCTCTACGAATGGCCAAAAGGGGGTAAGCAGAAGGGCCAAGGTCAGCTGGAATGGCTCGATACTCTAAATTGGATGGAGAAACCACAACAAAGGACCGAAGGTAGGTGGGGCTAAGCTCATACTTGAACGAAGAGAAAAATGGGAGAACTAAGGAAAACACAATTGAATTAGATACAGAAGGATAGGATGAAGCGGCAAGGGGAGTCGGGGTCCATATGGCCGCACCAGTAAAGTCCGCCCACCTTAAGCGAATCACGGATCCAGAACACGACGCGAGAGTGGAGAAGCCAAAAAGAGCAGAAGAAAAAAAAACTGTCGTGAAGAACCCACCACCCCCATCAAAAACCGCCGAAGAGAAATCCCGGACGGAGCTGATAAGAGCAAGAAGGCCAGGCCGGACGTGGTGGAGATACAGCAAGAGGGGGGACGTCCTGTCTGCCGTGAAGGGGGAGGCTACGGCAAAACAAAAACAGCTGACCTGGGAGGGAAAGGAGAAATCCTCCTAGGCATAAGCGCAAAAAACGGTTCTGTGGGAGGTGACAGTTGGTGAAATGAGTTGGAAAAAAAGGAACCCAAACCATTACATAAGGGTTTGTCTTCATCAGACGGGGAACGTCCAGCAGTGGTTTCGATAATCGAGGAACGAGCGAACAAGAAAAAAAGAAAAAGCGAGGCATAGGGGACGCCGGTCTTCACTATCAGGTCGAAACGAAGTTCGGTGGTCATAAAACCCATTTCCCCCCCGCGGAGAGTGATAATCCGGTACTGGCTCCAGCAAGTACGCAACCAAAAAATCTGCCCCTAAGATTGATGACTATCTGTTGCACTGAGGGGGAGGGACTTGGGCCGCGGAAACTTATCTTAAGGTGGTCGGCATAGGGTAAAATTCGGCCGGCAAGAGCGGATCGGCATACCTCGGCTCAGGTACGGTATCAGGAGTCTTGGGCTGCATTGCATGACAAGTGTCTCCCGTGGCGTGGCCAGGAGGAAAGCTGCAGAAATAACGGCTCTGCTGACTTGCAGGAAATACCGCCCCAGTTTACGTCACGACTAAAACCCTCAAGGTATCTTCCGCCAATCAAACCATGCCGCTGGAGATCGCATCAATCTCAAGAAACCGTTTCAAATGAAGATCAAAAAAAAAGAAACCCGGAAAATATCACCCCATAGCACCATCAACGACCCATCCGGGGATCCTCCCTGGAATGGTTCTAGAAAAACACTCCAAAGGATCGGGATCTATCGCGTCCCGCAAGGAAGAAAAACTGGAGCTATTTCGCAGCAAAGTACCCAAAGCCCTTAAAACTAAAAAGGGAGATTCGAAGGGGGTCAAAAGGAAATCAACGCCCAAACACGTTCGAATCTGGGAAACTAACGCCATGACATGGCGGAAAGGAAGTTCCCTGGCGTCTAGCAAACCGGGGGATCGAGGAAAGGGAGTAGGGGGCATAACCCAGGAGGCCGATTAGCCCCAGACCAAGGAAAAGAGTACCGTGGTGCCTAAGTGCCAAGAGTATCAGGGAGAATGGATGGGAGCTCACAACAACGCGAAATATCGTGAGAAAGATCAGCATACACCAGGAGAAAAAGACATAGAAAGTAAAGGCGAAGGTAAGCTAGGCCGGAACAAGCCCGGGAAACCCACTAAGATAGAGATCGCTCACCCTCTTAATTTTTCCGAAACCTCGGCCAGTAAATGAGGGTTGGCCCCCTAACAGGCAAACCTTGGGGGTAAAACAACAACCAAAAAGAGGTCTGAGAAGGCGAAAGAAGCGGAACTGGGGTTCCACGGGGGTCATCCCGATGCAGAGAGATTTATGGAAAGGGGAATGCCCGGGAAAAACGAGAAGAAATCTTCGGCGCCCGGGAACCCGCTCGGGGTAGAACGTTGGTGGGATTCAGGGGAAGTGTTGGGTACAGCAAAGCCCGGTTCCCAAGGGCCGAGTAGGAGCTGAAGATAAAATGCTGAGAGGAGGGCAACCGGGGGCGGGGGGAGGTTGCAAAATGGGGTGTTGCGGAAGAAGGTACCCGTCCTGGCTGAGAAGCCTGCCCGCGACCCAATAAGCTCAGCCTCAGGGACCCGCGGGCTTACACAGAGGTTTGTTTTGTGCCTGGAGGGTCGCCCCTGTTCGTAACTTTCCTTGTCCCGCCGGCCGGGACCAACCGGGGCCCAGCCATGGTCTTTGGTTGCCTCTGAAACAACGGAGTCGGGAAAGGACGAATCGAAAAATTTGGATTGGCCAGAGGGGGGAAAAGGGAACGGTCGGAAGCAGCACCTGCAGACTGGCGACCACATCGAACAAGGGCGACAACAAACCGCGCTTCCGTCATCGAGAGGGGACAATTATGCGGAAGTGGGCTCAGGATTGGCCAGGGAAGGGACGGGAAGCCCATCGCATCAGACGCAAGACTGGTCGTCGGTAAGAAACACCTGAAGGGGGCGGCCCAACTCCCCTAAACAGGACGTCATCAAGCAGCTCAAACATTGCATTCGGGAGCTCACTCCCATCACTACCCGTGTTCCCCTTACATCTAGAAGAGCGACCCCAAAGTCTAAACACTGCACGGTCTTAGCCCAAACGGCCGACCGGGGGTTTAAGAACGATAGCCCTCCATTTGTCAACCCGGGGAAAGTCAGGGGAATAAATAGAGGAGGGAAGGACGAAGGGGGCGCAAAAACTGGAACACTGTCAGAAGTTAATCAGCGATGGTTGAACATGTTCCGAAAATCAGGGGCTGAATCGCATGAAACAAAGGTTGAAGAGGGGAAGTCTGAGTTCTTGTCCTTGAGTACGAAGGATTCTAGCATTAAACGGCCGTAGGGGGGGAAAGCGGAACGTACCTGTTCGGAAGATCTCCGCTGCGATGGTGTACACGATATTTCGGTTGGGGTGGTCCAAATCGTCAAGCGGAATTAGGTGCGAGCTCCAGTCACAGCGAAGGTCTGAAGATGCCCTGTCTAGAACTCAAAAGACCATGACGGGGTTAAAATCAAACACTTCCCAAACCCCCTAGGATCAAGGTGATGCGTTGAAAAAGAGGAAAGGAGCTGGAGTTACACGCAAAACTTCCCGGGAAGGGCGATAGTCCATAGACAGGGGGTTGTGGAAGTGGGGAGTGATGCTGAACGGACAATGGGAAATATGGTCCGGTGGGTGGGAATCCGGCGCCAGCAAGCGGAATTTGATAACTGCGTGGAGAGCTACTGCACGACAGAGATCGCGAGGCCTGCACAAAGGCTGGGTGTTGTCTGCGAGGGACCACAAGGGCGGAAACTGACTGGAGGGTGTGTCGCGTGTGAGGGGTGGGATCGGTAAGGGATTCATGGACCAAATGGGTTTGCCGTTTGAAGGGCTATCCATGGGTCTGTTTCCTGGTGATTCTCATATCGCGGGGGTCTCGGAGGGGAATTCGGTCGAACGGAAAGTTAGGGGGTATCGCAGCACAAGAGGGAGATCGCCGCAAAATGGTTACTACTTCAAACAAGAGAGACACAAGAGAGAGATCGAGAGACAAGAAAAACGCGCCGAGGTGAAGCCATTTGCCGTCGACGGCGCAAATTATACAAAACCGGGGGCAGCACGAGGGCGTTCAGGCGCAAGTCCCAGGGGGGTCAATCTCGTCAATCAATCGCTGGAGGCTATGGTAGACGTGAGAAAAAGAAACCTGGCTAGGAGGGGCCTGTAGAGGGGGAGCTCAGCTTGGAACAGGGAACTCGCGTGAGACAACGGTAAACGGCTAAATGGTTTCGGAAAGAGTTGCAGAACTAGTATACGAGTCATGCGGTCGGGAGGTGCAAAAGTAGACGATCTGGTTCGGGGGGGTCAGAGGAAACACATGAACGGAAAAGAGGGGTAAAAAAGCGTGGGGGGGGGATGGCCCACCCTAAGGGAATGGCTAATGGGGGGGTGGTTTACCACCTCCGGGACAAATGGGGGGGGGGGGGAGGAACACTAAGGAGGGTTCGCTCTACTGGGTTTTGTCGGGCCGGAACTCGCTTTAAAACCGAGATTCCCAAGTAAGGGGGGAAATCATGTGGTGTGTTGGGGGGGTTGGCGTCGCCTCAGCCGAAGGAGCGGTACCATCTTATGGCGTATCAACGCCGTGGAGAGGAAAGTCAGTATTCTGGCAAGTGCCGTCGATGGAGGGTGTGTGGGGGAAGGCGCTCAAAACCAGGGGCGATGATTTGGGGTTAAGGGGCATCGAATATTCTGCTTGTGCTGTTAGGGACCCAAGGGAATCGGAATTGGGACTGTGGTGGGGATAACAAATTGCCGAGCGAGCAGAGTCATACTCATCGCTCTAGGTAACAAGGGTCAGGGTGCTACAAGGGGAAGGGGATCCTGGGAGGACCGCTGAGACCGTCTGCGCTTTCGAAAGGGAACATCTGCTCTGGAATATGGTGGGAATCTACTGAACACCGTTGAGAAAGAAGACCAGAGAGAGCAGATTGGGAAAGAGCTGAGCCGGACGGACTGTCAAGAGCGTTACACCGAATTCACATTCCGTCCCTGAATCAATTAGGAAACGAGGTGGAAGGGAAACTGTGGCTGACCCAGGAAGACCATTCCTACGCAAGAGTGGGAAGCGCGAATGGACGGGAGCAAATTTCTGGGGGTCGAATCCTGTTCAAAGTCACGATTTCACTGTTCACTGGCGACTTCTGGGGCCTGCTGAAGGTTAGGAAAGGAGGTTATCCCAGTGGGCTAAGGATGCTGAAAAACGATCAGTAGTACGCGTCTGAATCGATCTCGACTTGGGAACGAGGAAGCCCTAAAAAAGAAAGTCCAAGACGTGAGTGCTGGAAAAAAATCCGTTGCCGAATTCCAATCGCCGCGTAGGGGGGGGTATCCGACCTGTGCTACAGAACATACAAAAAATTCGAAGAAAAAAGAGCAGGCAGGAGAGCGTCAATGGAACAAGGACTGAACAATGCAGGGGTGACTTTTCATGGCCCATGCCGGGAAGCGACCAAAGGTAGGTGAGGGAATAGGAGGGAGGTGCTAGCGGCCCGAGGACAATATCAGGGCTATGGCTGCGGGGGGCCAGAAAAACCACAAACTGGGATGATTTGTTCTTGTGAGTGAAGGACGTCCGACAAATTATCAGCTCCAGGGTGGGCAAATTCGAGCCAATGCGTTCCGCGCACCTCGTCCCGGGCGATCAGGAAGGAGAGCGGGAAGGAAAGAAAATACCGCTTTCGACAAAACCTGTCGCATGGGCAGGGTTGAAAAGGGACGACCAAGTCAAGACGTCGATCCGTGCGGAAATCGGACAGTGTAGGCAAGTGAGTGAGCAACGAATTAATCACTGGCATAAACGACATTAACAAGCGCTTTACCACTCGGGATGGCAAGGGTAAATGGGAAAAGAAAAGTCGACAAGTAGCAAGATTTTAAGGGACGGAATTCAAGATGCAAACCGAGAAAAGGGGTAAGCAAAACGACAGCAATCTCCCAGGGGGAGGGCGCTGCTCTCATCCGGGATGAATACACAAGCAAACCGATGCGCAAAGTATTAGAGGATACACCCTCAACAACCGGAACCTCAGCTCCACGTGTAGTCGAAAGTTCGGCCTTGGGAAGCCATAGTCAAATCCAGTCCTTCGTCGATATACTTTCCTGAACAGTTGGCTACTGCCCATATCTTAGATCGCGAGAAAAGGGGGCCACTGGCAGGTCCAGGGAGATGGTGGCAGATGCTCTCTCAAAAGAGGAGATCATTCAATGACCCTCACAAATCTCTGCACGCACCAGCGCGGGAGGGGCCTTGGGGGCGGAAGAACATCGGAAAAGCGTCGCATATAGAGCATCAATCGTTTTGAAAAGGTCCCAGGCCGTTGCGGGCACCAGCAGGTCTGGCATGAAGTGGTTCTTCTGTGAGTGAGCACGCTCTGGAATTGGGGAAAAGCAATCGGGGTAAGCCGGGGAGGGGGGGAAACGGCAACGGAAGGCTAAAAACGCCAGTCTCTGTCGACGCATGTAGAGCGGAGTGACCCAACCGCCTGTGGCAATTCATTGAGGGGCCGAAATGGCACAATACCGCGGGGCGCGGGAGTCGACAATCTCGCCAGAGGAGCACAGCTACGGGGGGCCCACCGGCCGGGGTGCACTTTCTGCAGGGATCGTGGCGCGAGGGTCTCATTAAAAGGGCCCATATTTCAGAGAAGGACCCATCGCTTAACTTATAGGCCGAACTTGGACGATACTACTTATCCCCCCTGCCCCTGCGGTCAAACTTGTCCTGCTAATTCCTGTTCATGGAAATTGTTCCAGAGGACTTTGCAGGTCGGAGCGTCGTTGAGCGGCGGTTAGAGACAATCCCCTCTGTACTCTAGCCCAATTTTGATGAAAAGCCTTGCTCTTAAGGGGTGCACATTTTTGGGCGCGCTACTCCAACAAAGATCACAGTCGGTGCTTCCGCCCCGGGCATCGCCACGAAAGGCATCCACAAGTTAAGCTAAATAAAAGTTGAGGGCGGGGAAACGGGGGGGGAGAAAAAGGGAACTGACCTCCCTCCCCCTGGGTGTGGAAGGGCCGTTGGTGAATTGAGACCTCAGACCTACCGGGGGGGGTGTCAGGGGGAGGGGGTGTTTGGGCACAAGTCGATCGTGGACAAAAGGAAAAAGGGCCGCCGCATCTGCCCAAGTATGAAACGCCACTCACTGAGGTGTTCAAAAACTGGGAGGTGAGGAAACGTCGGGCGAAAAAAAAGAGATAGAGTCAAAACCACAATCAAACGCCGTAGGTCAGAAGAGAGCAAGAAACGGGGGAAGGCTCGGGGATTGCCGAAACAGGGCAAGCCAGGAGCCAGAAAGAAAGAAATGCGCCATGGACGGACTGAATGTGTGTTGAAAAGAGGGACCTAGCGAGGCCTCATCCACCGGTCGAGGAGAAAGGCACGGAAAGGGGGTCGGAATGGAGGGGGGGGAGGCACCAGTTCAGGGTTACACACGAGGGGTCAATAATGATGCCGGCTCACGATCTTAATTAAAGGTGGGTAAAGATAACTGAAGCCGGGGCTCGACGATCTAATCAAACAAAAAAGCGAGACGGTTTTGAAAGGAAGGGGAGAAAATAAAACCAAAACGAAAGGGGGCGGGCCTATGCAACGAAAGGCAGACGGTTTAAAAAGCCAATCGGCGGTCTCAAAGGGGCAAATGTATTTCTCAGCCGAGCACTATGAAAAAGATTAGAGGATGTCTAGTCGGAAGTAGGGCCCCTCACCACGTAACGCCAAAAGGCGGAGGACCGTTTCGGGAGAAAGAACCGCAACGGAGGATATATTTAGATGCCCAATCAGGGCCACAACGACCATACGCGGAGGGAGGAAAGCGCCTCCGAGACAAAAACCGCCGACATGCCAGGCCATATCCGAGGGAGCAAGCGACAAAGAGCCGGGGATGGACCTAAGAAATTTGTGAAAGGGCGCGCAGCGCGGAGGGGGGGCAAGCACGGCAAAAAAAACACTTCTTTCAAAGGAGTGGGAAACCCGGAGGTCAAAGCACGAGCGCACACTAGCCATCGAAACAAGAGCAAAGGCAAACCTGCGGGGGGGAGGCTCCAGTTTGGGTAAAAGGAGTGTACCCAAGATCACATAAAACGCCATTAAAACACAATTGGGCACACCACAGGGGTGAAACATCCTAGCATTGGTGGCTTAGAGGATTTAAAAAACTAGAAACTAAACCAGATGCCGCATATTTTCCAGCGGTCTTATTCTTTGTCGGAAAGATCGTTTACGGGGAACCAAAGGAACGAGGCGGTGTCATGATTGTCTTCCCCTTTAACCCCGGGAGCGTGCAGCCGGGTTAAAAGGACTCGCAGAAACAAGCGTTGAACCGCTGAAAGAAACCGCTCGATTGATAGAAGGTGCTGCTGACAAATGACGGAAACCTGAACGACTAAGACGTGTTAGGGGCATAAGGTAGCCAATGTCGATCGGGGGGGACACGGACCTGGGGGGGGAAAGGGGAAAAATCTAGATATAGTTTCGTCCATTGGCGGTCCGAAAGGATCACAGGGCGGGGAGGAATCCGCGCGGACCCCCGAACTGAGCACGCTCCTTCTACTAGTCTCCTCGCATTATATTCAAACAAGTACCGCTGGATATCAAAATAGACGGCTGACAAAAGGTGGTAACAATTAGCGAACACAATAAACCATCAAAAATCAAAGCAACGGGAGAAAACAAAAAACCGTCTCGCGCGGGAGGTTTTAAAACCGGGCCCCACCAGCAGAAATGAAGCGGCTAGTGGAGGGGCGGGCCGCAGGAAAACATCGCTGGAGAGTCGCACTGTCAAAACCAACGCAGGACCCGAGAAGGTTATTTCATCAAAAAATCAGCAGCAACGGCAAAACCATCGAGAATGGGTGATCGACATATGAGCGCCATTTAAACTCAAGGGGAGGGAAATAGACGGGCCTCTGGCGTTGCAAGGTCCGATCGAGTAGGAGGAAACACCATCATTCCGGGATGGGATTAGCAAAAACCCGGAAAAAGAGGAAAATTAGAAGGGAATTGCTTTCGCGAGGGAACAGAATGAACGCCGAAAAATAATTGCGGGAGAACAACCAAAGATGAGAGGAGTAATTCACAGCAAAATCACGAAGGGAGAGAACAGAAGCGGGGCGAGGGGAGAAGAAGGCCGAAAGGGGACGGAAGACGGCAAGACTATACCAGAAAGAAAAAAAGATCACATGTTCAAATTGTCGCGCCCGGTACTCCAGTAAGGCGGGAAAGCATGCTGAACCCAAGAAACTCTGATCGAACGGAGGAAGCGAACGCGGTATGGCAATGGTTCCAGACCGTAGTAGAAGCCAGAACTGTGGACCCTACCCCCCTTGGAAGGAAACCAGGTATGGGCCTAAGCTATAAATGGCCCTAGAGGCCTTTGCCGAGGATGTCGGGTACTTGGTTTGTAGATGTCTGGGGATTTCCGGGGGCCCCATTCCTTTTCTTTTCGACCGGTTGCTTTTGCGTTGTGAAGGACAAATCCGGGGCGTTGTCTTTGTCCACAACCGGTGGGGTGTTACGGGGGCCCGTTCTCTTGTAACAGTGTGTTCTTCCGCTCATGCAATTGGCGAATTCAGGCGAGAGGGAGGTCTTCGAGGTACATATGAAGTCTGAAATAGAAGTCTGTGTTTGAAGAAAAGTCTGAAAAAATTTGGGGTCGCGCGACCTCCCCTCAACAGTTTGAACAATTCAAATCAGCAGTCACTGAAAAAAAACAACCGCATACCAGTGGCGTTTTGGGTGCCGC
>Ga0179593_1521865_pt1 | contig 23350 bp, 39 predicted proteins | sample CZODoug2_1_08_16_FD_185931 | JGI IMG/M metagenome (GOLD analysis project Ga0179593, IMG submission 185931) | Vadose zone soil fungal communities from Angelo Coast Range Reserve, California, USA - CZODoug2_1_08_16fungal (PacBio error correction) | ecosystem: Environmental > Terrestrial > Soil >...
AAAGCGTGTCCTAGCTGAAAAAAAAGTGGGACCCTCAGAAAATCGGAAATATGGAGAAGTCTGAAGTCTCTCCAGAAATGCTCTCGCCAGTGGGGCCGGGAAAAAAACTGAGCGAAAAAAAAAAGTGCATTTCGGGGGGAAAGTTCAAGGAGGGAGAGCTTTAAAGAAAAAAGAACTTCAAGCACCGAAGCCTGAAAAAAAAACTCGGGGGAAATAAAGTCGGGGAGGGAGAGATTAACCTCTCAGATCGAAAAGAGGAAGAAGCTTCTTCTTATTGGGGGAAGGGCTAAGAAAGGGGGAGGGGGGGATTTACCTGTGGGGAGGGGTTTATTTGGAAGAAAGAAAGGTGTCCAGTGGAGGGTGGGGAAAGGGAGAACTTTCCGACCGCAGGAAAAGAAAGGGAATTGTTCGAAAAAGGAACAAAAATAATCAAGTCATAAGAAATTGGGGGGGGGAAAAGCTTCCCTGGAAGAAGACATAACCTTCGAGGGAGGGGGAAAAATTCCCTGACGAGTTTAGGGAAGAAGAGAGGCCTCTCCTCCTGAGAAGAGGAGGGAAGAGGTTGGGTAGGCCATGGGGGGGGGAGGGAAGGGAAAAAAAAAGCCCCTCCTAAAGGAGGATGGGCCTTCAAACACCAAGGGTGGATTATAATAATCTCTATCCCTGCTATAAAGAACTCATCCATAAGGAAAGTAAACGCAAGGTGCGGTTGGGTGGAGGGAGAAGAAGCCATAGGGGGGAAAAAACCTTCCTGGGGGGAGGAAAAAGCCCTGTGAAAGGAAGAAAATCAAAGAACTCCAATCCCAGGAAAAGAAAAGGGGAAAGAGCGCTGAGCGAGAAAAAAAGGGGGGGCTGTCAATATTTAACGGGTGACAGGAAGGAATACGGGAAAAAAGGGGAAGGACCCTCGGATATAGGAAAAAAAAAAAAAGGGGAGGAAAAAGAAAAAAATTCTGACGTTCCCCCCCCAAAGAAAGCGACCTAAGGATTACTTCAAGGAGAAAACCGCACCGGTCCGGGCTGGCCGGAAGGGGGGAAAAATCTCTTTCTCGCCCAAAAAAAAAAAGGGAAAAAGATTTCGCTATCCGGAAAAAGGGGACAGCGCCAATAGAAGAGGGAAAAGAAAATAAGAGCCGCCCTTACTTTCCGCCAAAGGGAAAGGGAGGAGAGAAGAGGAATTCTAAACCTCAGACAGGAAGCGAGAAGCAAAGAAAGAAAGAAAAAGAATATTCCTCATCAATTAGAAGAGGGAAAAAAAAGGAGTTATCCGATCGGAAATACGACCTGGTGAAAAAAAAGGGACTAGAAAAAACTCCGAAAAAAAGGAAAGAAAAAAACCATAAAAAAAAAGTCACGAGAAGAGAGAGGGGGGGGGGGAGGTAAGCACGATCCTAGAAGCACGGGAAGGAAATGAGAAAGAAGAGAGGAGGAGCCGTCTACCTCTATGCAAAAAGAAAAAGGAGTCAGAGGCGAGGGTAAACGGGAGGAAATAGGAAAAAAAAAACCAGCTGGATTTTCGCGAAGGAAAAAGAAAGAGGAGAAAGGGGGGGAGAAAGTGGCCGCCGGGGACATTCGAAAAAGAGATCAAAGGGGACTGGAAAAAGGGTGACTCATTGAAAGGGACACCTTCTCGGGACAAAAAAAAAAAAAAGGGACCATCGACTTTGGGATAAAAAAGAAGACAAAAAAAATTCACCTTTCCTAGCTTGGGTGGGGGAAGGGGGCAGACCCTGTTCTCGGAGGAAGGAGGGTCGAAGCGATGGTGGGGGACAGGAAAAGAAAAAAAGAGGTAAAAAGTTTCTTACGACCCTGAAGCACGGAAGAGAAGGGAAAGTAGTATTCTTAGAAAAAAGACACGTAGAGCGGCTGAAAGGGAAGAGGAAAAAAAAAAAAAAAAGGAACCTGCCTTTCGGCGGGGAAGGGAAAAAAGATTGTTTGACTAAGGAAAAGAAAACGCCGGGCCTAAAGAGGTAAAAGGGGGGAAAGAAAGGCCAATCCCCTACGCAGGAGGAAGGGGGGGAAGGGGGCCCTTTACTAACGGGAAAATCGAAGAAGGTAAAAAAAAGGGTCTCCATTTTTGATAAAGGTAAAGGAAAAGAGAAAAAAAAGTAAAGCCTCCTCGGCGGAAGCGCAAGGCCAGCCCGAAAAATCCGTGTGACTATAGAAGAAAAAAAGGGTCCCTTGATTAAAAAAGGGGAATCCCTCCTGATTGGAGGAGGGGGGAAAAAAAAAAGTCGTTTCACGGGAGGGAAAGGGGAACGCCGCCAAAGCACCCGAGGGGAGGCGAAAAGACGCGTCGTCGAAGAGGAGGGGGGGGAAGGGAAAAGGGCCAGTTCGCAGAAAGTCCTCCGAACGGAAAAAAAAAGAGGCTAAAGAAGCTTGTAGAAAAGGGCAACCCTGCGCGCTAAAAAAAAAAAAAGAAAATCGGAGCATGCGTACAGAGAGAGAAGGGGGGGGAAAGCACCCATTCAAGTGAAGGGGGGGCTCAAAGGAGGGCGGGGGGAAAAAAAAAGGGGGGACAGGGTCTTTGCAGCAGGGGGAAGGGGAAGAGGAGGGGGGACGATGGGCCTTCCTCGGAAAAAAAAAAAAAAAACAGCAACCATTGTTAGGGGAGGCCAAAAAAAAAAGAGAGGTTGCGATAGGGAGAGGACGCGGTGAGAGGGAGGGAGGCCGGGGTACAGAAGGGAGAAAAAAAGCCTTGCTTGATCGCGTCGGACAGGAAAAAGGGAAAAAAAAAAGGAAAGAAAAACCCCTCCCTCGCGAAGAAAGGCGGCGCTCCTGGCGGATGTTTAAAAAAAAAGAACGGGGAAAAAAAAAGAAGTTCTTCCCATTCCGGCGTAGCCAAGAGGGAGAAAAGGGGGAAGGGCACCTTTCGACGCAGCCAGAAAAAAAAAAAGTGATTCGAACACTTAAGACAGGAAAAAAAAGTGACGATTACCTTCGAAAGAAGAAAAAGAGAGGGGGGGGCTAATCCGAGTCCTTGGGGGGGAAGAAATCCGGTTGACCGGGAAAACCGGGGAATCGCTAGAAGCTTGACAGGGGAAAAGGGAAAAAGATACCCGGGGAAGCATCAACCATAAAAATAGAAGAAAGCCCATCTAATACTTACCGAAGGAAAGGGGGATGGAGGAATATTTTCATCCAGGAAGGGAAGACGCGCCCAAAAAAGAAAAAGCATGATTACCTTCCGGAAGAAAGAAGAGGGGAAACTTTCTTCCTCTGGGAAATGAAAAAAGAAAAGGGAAGAGACTCGTTGAGGAGGATAGGGAAAGTTTCCATTCGTCCTAGGGAGAGAAAAAAAAAAGGAAAACGAAAATTCCTTCGACTGAGGGGGGGGGCTCATAGGCCAATTATAAAGAAAAGAAAGACGGGAAAAGAAAAAGGGAAGAAGACTCCTAAGCATCGGGAAGAAGGGGGGGGGGAGAAGAAAGAGGTGACTCGATTCGCTCAAAGGAGGTCGGCGTGCCGACCAAGGAAGGGACTTCCTCCCAGGAAAGACAAAAGAAGAGAAAGGAAAAGGACGGCCTAATTTTACTGTGGTCGACGGAAAAAGAAAAAAATCCGATGTGTGGGTGGGAAAAAAAGGGAAGACGATCTACCTCCCATAGGAAAAAAGAGGAAAGAAAGGGAAACGGCAAGATCGGCCGACGGCAAAAGGAACGGGTCCGTTACACAAAAAAGAAAAGGGACTTTCTATACCAACGAAAGAGGAAGGGGGGGGGGAAGTGAGAGAACTGAATTGTCTAGCTCTGAAGCAAGGGAAAAAAAAAAGCCGGCGCCTTTGTCGACTCGAGGGGGAGAAAAAAAAAAATCGTTCCCTTCATCGAAGAAAACGGAAAAAAAAAAGGAAAGAAGTTTCGCACCCCCAGCCCCCTGGAAAAAAAAGGCGCACGCACAGGGGAGTTCAGAGAGAGAGGAGGAGGATGAAAAAGAGAAGAGATGGGCCCAGAAGGGGGGGAGGGGAAAAAGGAAAGAAAATTGTCTTTTGGGGGGAAAAGAAAAAACGGCAAGCCCTGGAAGAGAGGGGAAAAAAAAGGTGGCTTTTTTTGGGGGGGGGGGAAAGAAAAAAAAGGGGGAAACCCTGCCTACCCAGGGGGAAAGAAAAAAAGGGGCCTTGTTTACGTAGCTAAGAAGAAAGAAAAGAGAAGGACAGAAGGGGGGGTTTTTTTTTTTTTTTTTTTCGAGAAAAGAAATTGTCCGTTTTTGGTCGCAAAGAAGGGTGAAAAGGGACCGCCTTTACGAAGAGAGGGGGAGAAAAAGGGAGCCCCTAATCTTGGAAAAAAGGGGGGCGGATGGAAGGGGGAAGGGAAGAGAAAAGCCCTCACCATGGAGAAAAAAAAAGGGATAAATACTGGGGGACGAAGAAAAAAAACGGAGGGGGAAAACTTGGGCAGTAAAGGTCAGACGCGAAGAAAAGAAAGAAAAACGTTCATATCTCTGTCATAAAGGGGGAAAGGGGAGGGCGGCCCTAATCCTTCACTTCAAAAAGGAAAAAAGGTCACGCCCTACCGAAAAAAAAAAAGCCCCTCGCTCCACCGAGAAGACTTGAACGGCTTCAAAAGGGGGGTGGAAGAAGGCCAGTCCCCTCCCGAAGAAAAGGAGGAAGGGGGGGGGAGAAGAGAAAGATGATCCTTGAAAATGAGCCCTGGGGGAGGCAAAAAAAGAGCGCGTCGTCGACCCGGGAAAAAGAGCGGCCTCCAGGAAAAAAAAAAAATTCGTCCTCCACGAGTTTCTTAAAAAAAAAGAAAAAAAGTGGCAGCGGACGCATCTTCCACCTGCTGAAGGGGAAAGAATCATTTTCCGAATAAAATAGAGCGGGAAAGAGAAGATCCGGAGAGAGGACAAGAGGAAAGAGACCAACTCTCCGTCGAGTGGAAAGAAAAAAAAAAGGAAAAAAAGGGAAAGGAAGGATGGCGCACAAAGAAAAAAAAGGGGGGTCGATTAACTAACCCGAAGCTTGCTGGGAATTACTGCGCCGGGCCCCAGAGGAAAGGTCCTCTTCCAACCGGAAATGGAGGGGGGGGGGAAATCTTAAGAAGAAAAAAGGGGGGGGAACAAAAAAGGAAAGGGGGGGATACTTTCTCCTTGGCTAAAAAAAGACGCGGGCAACTAGGTACTCCAAAAGGTCAAAAGTTTTTTTTTGTTTGGGGGGGGAGCCGATTGTTCGAGCAAAAAGGGGAGGAGGGAAGTCCGTCGGAAATTCACTCTGGGGAAGAAGGGGAGAGCGGGGGGGGGGAAGGGTTATGTCCCCCGTCTTAACTCACCAAAAAGAGGGCGCAGAACATCCTCCAAGTAACGAAAGGAAGGGGGGGGGGAAGAGAAAGGGAAAAAAAAAGGGCCAGGGTGCTTTAGCCCTGCCGGGGAGAGACGGAAGTCAGAAAGAAAAAGAAGGACACTTTGAAAATGAGGGGGGAACCTCTGTGCTACCTTCTGTAAAAAAAAAAAACGCGCTCAAGAAGGGATCACTCTGACTTGCTTCCTTCGTCTGGGAAAAAAATGCCGGGAAATGGGGCTGGGAAGAGAAGGGGCGATTGAAAAAAAAAAAAAGAAGTCAGCAGGAAGTTCTTCTTCGTTCCAAGGGGAAGAAAACTGTTACGGAAAAAGCCCTACTACTTGGGGGCCTCGATCCTAGCACGGGGAAAAGGGGGGCACGTTGGCTGAAGGGAAGGGGAAACCGAGAGAGAGGGGTACTCCAGGTGGTGGGTGAGGAAAAAAAAAACTGACTTGCGGTTGGGAGAAAAAAAAGGGGGGGAAGGGCGCCATGGAGAGAAAAGAGAGTGGGTCGTCTCTGAAAAGGGTCTAGACGGGCGTTCGCAAAGGGAGGGGGGGGGAAGAAAAATCTCTTGCCGTCAAAGGCAAGCGCAGTAAGGGGGGAAAGGTAATACTATCTCTATGAGAGGAGGGCATCTCGGAAAGGGGGTAACTTTTAACGAGCCATGGGTCTTGTGAAAACCGGGTTCTGGCCGACCACACTCCCTTTCAAAAGAAGGGGGAAGGAAGGGCCTTACCTCAAGAGGAAAAAGGGAGCCGATCGTACCCGAAGATGCGCCTTTCATATCGAAGATTCGCCTAAGGGAGGGAAAAGGGGAAATCGGTTAATTACATGGAAGAAAAAAAGAGTGGATAAAATCTCTAAAGAAAGGAGAAGGAAAAGTTCGGTCCAGGAAAACAGAAAAAAAAATTTTCTTTTGGGAGCCGGGGAAAAAAAAAACCGGGATAAGAGGGCAGAAGAGAAGGGATCTCTAAAAGTCCCGAACAAAGGGGGACGCCTCAAAAGGAAGGGGAGAAAAGGGGGAAAGGAACTATGCCCGGGGGGGAAATCGTAGAAGGGGGGATACCCTTTCGGAGAGAATGGAATTCGGGAAGAGGACGCGGGGGGGCGAAAGGGGGGGGGGGAAAAAAAATCAAAAAAAAAAAAGGAGGGACCTCCGGGTCATAGAGGCCGCGCCGAGGAAAACAGCTTCTAAAGTGGAGGGGGGGGGGGAGAAAAAAAGCTCCCCAATTCTCATTTCAAATCATCGGGAAAGGCCCGAGGAAGGGAAGAAAACCTTCGTAAAAAAGGTGTTCATCCCTTATCCAAGAAAAAAAAAAAGAACCGTTCCCAGGAAAAGAGGGAAAGAGAAAGGAACATCGGGGGGAGAAAAAAAGTTTGTTTCCCCGCCTGGGGGGAGGGGGAAAAAGGCCTTGGGGGGAGGGAAAAGAGAGGAGGGGCTTCCCTCCGCGAATCAAGGGAAGAGAGGGGGTTTCTACTTGGTAGACCATCCTCTCGATGGAAAAAAGAAAACTATCCTTGTCAGAGAAAATATAAACTTCCTATAAAAAAGGGAAGAAGAAAGGGGAAAGAAAAGCCATCGCGAAAGAAAAAAAAGGGGAGGGGGGGTGAAGAGAAAGGTCTCGGCGAAAAAAAGATGCGTGTGTGGAAAAAAAAGAAAAAGGCTCTTTACTAAGCCGGGGGAAAAAAAAAAAAGAAAAACAGCCCAAAACGGGGACCCAGGAAAGGGAGGGTCTTTCTTTTTCAGGGGGGGGGGAGGGGGGGGGGGCTTCCTGAGAGCAAAAAAAAAAAAAAGCCGTTAGGCGCCAGGGGGGGAGTCCCCGATTGCTGGAGAGGAGATCTCGGTCTGAAGGAAGGGGTCCCAGATCTCTTTTTAGAGGGAAAAGGAAGAGGGGAGGAGAGAGTTCCTTGCCAAAAAAGGGACTGCTTGGGGGAGGGGGGGGGAGAAGAGGGGGAGCCGTTTTCTCCTAATCATGAAAAAGGGAAGAAAGGGAAGGGGAGCTTCTGAGAAAGGCCGGCTCCGGAATTTGAAAAGGGGAAGGGGAGAAGGATTCTATCTCCGCCAGAAGGAAAGAACTGATCTTCAGAAAAAGAAACAAAAAAAAAAAAAAAAAAGAAAACCTTTCCCTCCCAAAGAGGTGGAGGTCAAAGGGAACGTAAATTCCTCGGGGAAAAGGGGGTTGGAGGGGGCACGGGAAGTGATCACCTGCAGGGGGGAAGGGAGAAGAAAAAAAATTATGCCGCGGCCCCGAAGGCGAAGGGAAAGAAAAAAAAACATCACGGAGAGGGTTTGCAAGAAAGAAAAAAGGAAAAAGGGCGATCCTCGCTCTCAACAAAGTTCCTTGTTTCGTGGGGGGGGGGGGGGAGGACCATGGGAATGGCTTCGCGAGGTTTCCAAAAAAAAGAAAAAAAAAAAGGGACAGGGGGGGCTGGAGGCGCTCGGTAGGAGAAAACACCATCAAAACCTGTCTTCAGGAAGGCGGTGTTGAAAGGGGGGGGGGGGTAGGAGGCATCTTCAAAAGAAAAATTATCTAGGAGGGAAGCCAAAAAAAAAAAGAAAAAAACCGGGGGAAGAAAAAAAGAGGGCCGGGTTCACCGACTTGGTCCGGGGGGGGAGGGGGGGGGGACTCCCTGCCAGACCGGAGAAAAGAAAAAGGGAGGGGTTTGCATGCAGCCGAAAAGCCGGAAAAGGGGGGGGAAAAAAAATCTCGGTGGGGGAAAGGGGGGAAAAGCCTAAAAGAGAGGGGGGTGCCCGAATGAAAGCTCAATTATGAAAGATTTATATCCAGGGAACAGGTCGGCTGAGAGTCTTCCTCCAGGGGAGGGAAAAAAAGGCAACCGAACAACCGGGATCACCGGGCCCGGGGGGGTCTTCAAAGGGGCCTCTCTCCGAAGGAAAAGTGCGGGGTCGGAGACCACCGAGGAATTCCCTGCGGGGAAAAAAAGATCTGCCCGCCAGGGACATTCTAAGGGAAGCCTTAGACCACGGAAGAAAAGAAGTTGCACAGAAAAAAAGAAAAAAAAGGCCTTATGTAAAAAAAAGAGGGAACTCGTAGACAAAAAGGAGAAGAATCCGCGGGTTAAAAAAAAAAAGGGAAAAAAAAGCCCGCTCGACAAGGGGGTTGTTCGCGCAAAAAGAGAGGTGGCAAAAAGGAGCAGAAGAAGATGAATATCGAGGAAAATGCACTCACAAAACAAAAAGGGAAAGAGATATCTTCAGAAAAAGAGAGACGCAGGCGAGCACCAGGGGCCCCAGGCACTCCGGGAAAAAAAAAAAAAAGGGTCTCCGCGAGGGTGGTTCCTGACAAACCGAGCTGCAGTTGAGGGGAAGGATTTCCTCGGAAGAGGGAGAAACCCCTTGCCCGGAGAAGCACCGTTTGTCCAAAAAGGGGGGGAAAAGAGGGGGGGACATTAACTCGAGAAGACAAAACTATCTTCCGAAAAGAGGTTGGGAATGGGGGGGAAGACCTTTCTTCTGCGAAATAATTGTGGGGCATAAAAGGTGATGTTGCAAGGGAAGGTGCTTTTTCTCGAAAAGGAAGAAAGCATGCTCGACATGGAAAATGCCAATGATTAAGGGAAAAAAAAAAAACCTTTCTGACCAGGAAAAAGAAAGGCTTCTTTTGGAGGAAACGTACGAAGAATGGGGGGAGAAAAAAGAAGAGAAGACGCTCTCTTGTGGGAAAAAAAAAAAGGAAGGCGGGCGTCCTCCGGCAAAAAGAGAAAAAAAATCGGTGACCAGTGGAAAAGAAAAAAAAAGGGACAAAAAAAAAGAATCCTCTATCTGCGTAAGAAAAAGCGACATCCAGACTCGCGGGAAAAAAAGGTGTTCTGCGCCGAAAAAGAAAAAAAAACCTCCTTGCGAAAAAAGAAGAAAAAAAAGATAACATCCACGAAAAATCCCATGGCCGGAAAACAAGGGAAAGGGGAAAAAAGGAGGGGAGTGAGCCTCTCCCAGGAAGGGGAAAAAAAAGGGGAGGCAAGAATTTCCGTGCTGGAGAAAAATCGCCGGGCGCTAAAAAAAAAAAAAAAAGAGAGGTGCCTTTACCGTCAGGGGGGGAAAAGGGAGGGAAAGGTTCCTCACTCGCAAGGGGGGGCACCGCATCGGACGGGAGAAAAGGAAAAAAAGAAAAGGGGATGCCGTGTCTTCTTAATCTAGGAGGGAAAAAGAAAAGGGAGAGGGGGCGGCTATCTATAATCCTGATAGAAAGAAGGACCGTGCCAAAAGGTTGTAAAAAAAAAGTCGCGTCATTGATCGGAAAGGGAGGAAAGAGGGGGCGAAAACCGCAGCAGCAGGAAAGAAAAGAGCGACGAGAAAAAAAAACAAAAAAAAAAAAAAGTATAATAAGCATCATCGGAAGAAAAAGAAAGGCCTCCAGCCAAGCCAACACAAGCCTCAAAAAGAAAAAAAAACCTGACAATAAAGAAAAAAGAAAAGGTCGCCGCGCTTCTGGCGGTGGGGGGAAAAGCCTTAGTAAAAAAGAAAAGGAAGAAGGGGGAGGGAAACGGGGGAGACTCCGCCATTCCGGGGGAAAAAATATTCACACTCAAGGAGGGGGAGGGGAAGAAGGCAATTCGTAATATTCTAGGGGACGGGCCGTTTCGGGAAAAGAAAAAAAGGCCCCTTATAAGAGAGGACCAGCGGGGGGAGCGAGGACGAAAGGGGTTTCGCCCTTCTGAGAGAGGGGAAGCCGCCGAGGGAAAAAAAAAGCGCGGGCGGAAAAGAAAAGGAACCCGGGTTGAAAAAAAAGGGGGAAAAAAACAGGGAGGGAACACCCTGATCGAAGGGGAAATTCCGATGGGCCAGGGGAAAGGAAAAGATCCTTGGGAAAAAAAGAAAAGTTCCGAGCTGTGGAAAAAAAACAGGTCGCGGGCGGAAAGAGTCCTTTCTAAGCAGGGGAAGGGTGGACTCACGAAAGAAAAAAAACCTCTCGGGGGAAGAAAGGAGGAAAAAAGGGGGGGCCTCTCCGAAAGGTAGAAAAAAAAGAACTGTCACGTTCACTGCGAGGTCGAAACGCGTGAAGCAAGGGAGGAAAAAGAAGGACATTCACTCCTTGGAAGGGGAAGAGGCCATCCGGGGGAGGGAGACGATCGAGATATCGAAAGAAGAAGAAAGGGGAGGGCTATTCCTCTCCAGAGAAAAAAGGGAATGAGTTAACTTGAAAGGACAGACTTGCCGCCGAAAAGATAGGGGAGGAAAAGGAAATTTTTTCTCAGGGGGGGGAAGTCAACCATTAACCTTCAAAAGACTCGGCGAATACGCACAAAAGGGGAAAAAAAGGAAGGGGCCCAACCCCGAGAAAAAGAGGTGACTATTCGAGAGGAAGCCTTGAGTTCGCAGTCACGGAAAAAGAAAAGGGGGGGGGAAAGTTTCTTTGGGACGAAAAAGGAGGCACGTTAGCGGCGATGCCCAAAAAAAAAGGAAAAAGGCCTTCCTACTGCGCGAGGGAAAAAGGGGGGGACGCCCAAGCCATTTCGAAAAAGAGTGAACGTCAGCAGGAATAAGGGGGGGGGGGTCCAGCAAAGGAAAAAAGGAAGGAGAAAAAAATTCCAGTTTCTGGGGAGGGAGAGTCGCCTGGTAGATCAAGAAAAAGGGGAAAAAAAGAACTTTCTTTCTAATCGCGAAAAAAGAAAAAGGGGGGAAAGTACAGGTGTCTTTGCATCAGGGAGAGGCGATGGGCCCCGCACCTAAAAAAAAGAAGGAAAAAAGCACATGTTCCCGGAGAAAAAAAAGGGAAACAAAAAAAAGGGGAATAAGTCGAGGTTGAAGAGAGGGCGAGGGGGCGTAGGTACGGCACGGAGAAAAAAGGGGGAAGAGAAGTTCTCTTGGGGGGGGGGAGGGGGGGGGGGGGCGTCTGCCCTGAAAAACAGGCTCACTCGAAAAAAAAGGGAGAAAACCTTCTTCCTCTTCCTGCGGATGGAGACACGCGCGTTGCGGAGAGGAAGAAAGCGTCAAAGGGAAAGGGGAAAACCAAACGTTCCGCCAGTGGAAGGGGGGAAAAATGCAGCAGCAGGGGAAGAAGGAAAAGAGAAGAAGAAATCCACTTCTGGCCCCCCTTAAAAAAAGGGGGGGGGGAAGGGACCGTGCCAGTGAAGGCCCCCTTCGCCAGAACTCTAAAAAAGGGGGGGAAGAAAGAAGGTTTCCTTTTTTCCCATACTGAAAAAAGGGAGGGCGGAACCGGGGTGTGGGGCAAAAGAAAAAAAAGTGCGGGTAAGTACTCAAAAAAAGAGACAGTGCGCCAATCGGAAAAAAGAAGACGTAACCTCCGCCGGTACGAGGGGGGGGGGGGGAAAAAAAGGGGCATCCGCTCCTGCCCGAGCGAGGAAAAAGCCGCCGCCAAGCAGGAGAGGAAAGCCGGTGGCCGTTCGGAAAAGGGAAGGAAAGCATTTCTTATAAGAAAACAAGAAGGGGGGGAAGGAAAGTGAACCTGCCCTCGCCCCGGCGGGGAAGTGTTCCCATTCGTCCACTGCTCAAAAGAAAAAGGACTACTGCTCCAAGAAAGAAAGGGGGATCCCAATATCCGGAATTAGAAAGAGGAAGGGACCCAGTCGGAGGGAAACTGTAGAAAAAAACCCGTTTCAAGCTCGACGAGGGGCGAAGGGAAAAAGAGGGGAAAGAGGTAAGGTAGGCGTGACCGTCTGAACTTCACGAAGTAGGCCGCCAGAAAGAAATGAAAAAGAGAAAAAAAAAAAAAAGAAATGGTTTCTACTTCAAGGGACAAAGGGGGGAGAGAGGGGGGTGGTTGGCAGGAAACGAATCGAAGGAAAAATCCGCCCGACCCAAAGAAAAAAGAAAAAGATCTCGTCCCCGGAAAAGGAAAGTCCGTCCCGCCAGTCCAGAAAAAAAGAAAAGGAAAAGGGGTTTAGCTTTCTTCAGAAAGGAGAAAGAAGGGAGGCTTTTTTTTTAGAAAAAAAGAGCCCCCGCCGCAACCATGGGAAAAAAAAAAAAGAGAAACACACCTCGGGGGGGGGAAGGGAAAAAAGAAAGAACATCCCCTGCAAGCTTCCGATCAGCAACAAAAAAGAGAAGGCCACGATGCGCACACAAAAAAAAAAAAAAAAAGAAAAAAAAAAAAATACTCAACACACAAAAAAGAAGGGGGGGGGGGGAGGAAAGGAAAATATAGAAGAAATGGCCGAAAAAAAAAGTGCTTCATCCTGTTTGAAAAAAAAAAAAAAAAAAAGAAAAAAAAAGGGGGGGGGGGAGGGGGTGCTGAGAAACGGCTCTGCTGAATTGAAAAAAGAGGGCCTTCCACCGAAAAGGAAGAAAAAGGGGCCGGTCTTCCGCCTTTGAGGGGGGCTAATAAGCTAAGACCTGAAGGAGAGGGCAGCTTGGTTTTTGGAAAAAAACCCGGTATTTCTGGACGAAAGGGGGGAGAAAAGAAGGGGGGGAAAAGAGGATCCCCCCCCTTTTGGAAAGGGCCGATCTAAAAAAAAAAGGAATTTTTGTCCCGAAAAAAAAGAAAAAGGAGCGCCTCAAACGGGACCACCAAAAAAGAAAAAAAGGGAGCCCCCCCCCCCCTAACTCGATTTTCCAAAGGGAGGAGAAAAAAAGTACTCCGGCCGCAAAGGAAAAGAAATGTATGGCCTTGTTCAAGAGAGAAAAAAAAGAAAGAGTCCCCCTTAACTGTCAAGGAAAGGGGGAACGCCTACCTCCAAAAACCCCCATCCGCGCACAAAAAGAAAAAGATGCACACTATGGCTTTCGATCGTCTGAGGGGGGGGGGGGAAAGAAGACACGAAGTCCTGATTGTATTGAGAATTGATGAGCCAACTGAGAGAGGGGAAAGAAAAAAAAAAAAAAGATTTGAAGGGGAGAAAAAAAAAAAAAAGGCGGACTCCAAGAAAAAAGAAGAAAAAATCCCCGAAGGAGGGGGAAAAAAATCTTCCCACAGAGTCTTCTCCCAGCCTCGGGAGAAAAAAAAAAAGGAAGTCCTCATCGAAGGAAAAAAAGGAGGGAAGAACAGTTCCCTGCAAAAGGGGGGGGGATCTTTTTCTATGGGCCCAGGAGGAAAAAAAAAAAAGAACCGCACTCTTACGGCGGGGGGGAAAGTACGTCGGACTTTGCCAGATTTGAGGACAGGGAAAAAAAAAAAACGGCGGGGGGGGAAAAAAAAAAGTTACTACCCTCCTCTTCTCCTGCGAAGGAAGAAAACACCCCGTAATCTGCAAAAAACGAAAAAAAAACCAAAAGTAAACCTCTTACTTTAGAAAAAAAAGAAGACGCCCGAAAAAAGAGGGCGAGGGCTAAGAAACTGGCTAAATGAGGGAAAAAGAAAAAAAAAGGGGATTTTTTTTGGGGGGGGGGGGGGGGGGGAAAAAGGGAAAGAGCCGAAGTGTTCAAGAAAAAAAAAAAAAGGGAAGGGCTGCTAGGGCTTCGCCCAGGGGAAAAGGAAAAAAGGGGAGAAAAACTATTTCGAACGTAGCTCCGACGTGAAAATGAAGAAAAAAAAAAACAAATGCCCGGCTTCACGCACAGGCGCCGGAAAAGAAAACAGGAAGCGCGCAGGTGAAAAAAAGGGGAGAAAAGAAAAAGGGCGTTGCCTTTAATTCGACGAGGGGGGAAAAGCAGACTCCTGGGAATTCTGAAAAGAGATTACCCGGTACACCACACCAAAAAGGCGGTAACCTACTCCCGCAGCACAAAAAAAAAAAGGAAAAAAAAAAAAACACCCCAAAGAAAGTACGACCTTCTTGCTGGGGGAAGAGAAAGAAAAAGAAATGTGTTGCTGGGGGTCGAAAAAATGCTTATCTCAGGGAAGGGGAAAGGGAGGAGAGTTCGAGCACTTCTTCGTCAAGAAGAACCCAACAAAAAAAAAAGAAAGGGGGAGCTTTGTAAAGAGAAAAGGAAATAGACTGGGACTCCTATCCCCCCCCCAAAGTAAAGGAAGCCCATTGAAGGTGGGTCACTGTTTCGGAATTGGAAAAGAAAAGGATGGAGTTTGGAACGGGGGAGGGAGATGACTCCATTCTTTAAAACAGAAAACTTGGGCATGGGGGGAAAGAGAAAACGGCATTTCTCTCCCCATATCTTGAAGGGAAATGCCCCCTGCCAGGGGGAGGTTTTCCTCAGAACCCAGGGGAGGAAATGGGACTTTTCGCAACCCTCGAAGGAAAAAAAGAAGAAGAAGGAAAAAAGGGAAAGAGGGAAGTAAGTCACCTCGAATCGGTCTGTAAACCTAAGAAGGGGAATCGTCCCTCTACTTGAACGAGAGTGTTGCCTACCAAACAAAAGACTCCAAATCGGAAAAAGGGGGGGGGGGGGGGGGGGTGGGGGGGGTTTAATTCGACAAAAGAAAGAAAGGAAAAGAGTCAACGTAGCGTTCCCCCGTAAAAAAGGGGGCTTTGGTCAGAGGAGAGAAGAAGAGCCGCCGATTATGGCGATCGCCGTGTGGGAGGGGAAAAGGAAAAAAAAGAAGAAAAGGATAAAAAATCTCTTAAAAAAAGAGAGGGAGGGGGAAGGTTCGTCCATATGTGCACTCATTCTTCAAAAACTTTTATGGGAGGAGGGAAGAAAAAAAAAGAGCCCGGAGGAGGAAGTCTCCTCTAATCGTAGGAAAAGCCACGGATTTAAAGGACATAAGAGAAAGAGAAAAAAAGAGAGGGAAAATTTTGACCTATAGGGAAGGTTCGAACCGCGTTCTAAAAGGTGAACGTGGATAAAAGAAAAAGTAAAGAAGAAAAAAGACCGTTCTTCCGTTGGAGGGGAAGGAGGAGGCGTGTCTGCCGCGTAGAAACATCCCGCTAAAAAAAAGAAAAAAAGGGGCCATCCCGGCCGGGCAGAAGGGATTACTTAAACCGGGGGGGGAAACAGCTCATGAAATTTGGGGAAGGGGGGAAATCTCATCAAGTAGAAAGGAAGAGAGGGGGGGTTAAGGTGAGTTCCCGAATCAGGGGGGGAAGAGGGCACTGCTTTCAAAAGGAAAAAAAAAAGAGACCTTAGAAAAGGAAGCACTGCCAAATCTTGCCGAAAGTTCGCCGGCGGCCAAAAAAAGGAGAAAAGAAGGGCTTTCAGGAAAAAAAAAAGGAAGACATCAAGCATGGGACGCTTTTGACATAAAAAGGGGGGGGGTTACTGGGAAGGGAAGGAATGTATGTGCCACTCCTTTCCTCTAAAAAGAAAGGAAAAGTCTGACGAAAAAGCCCCTCGCCTCATGAAAAAAAAAAAAGCCGAGGTCGACGCCGAAAAAGGAGGGAAAAAAGGCATTCTTAGGCCTTCGTGAAAGGGAAGGGGGAAAAAAAAAAAAAACCGCCAAGAAAAAAAAAGAAGAAGGTACCCTGACGCGTGGCTTCAGAAAGGAAAAATTTTTTTTCTGAAGGGGGGGGGGGGTGGGGGCTGCCTGAGGAGCGGTGCAAAAAGGGAAGGGCTTTGGAGAGAGCGAGAAAAGATTCTTTCCTCGGAGGGAGAAAAAAATCTTCTCGGGTTCTTCCCAAAAAAGGGGGCGGCGCGCGTCATCATTTAAAAAAGGGGGAAAAAAGAAAGGGGGTTCCTCCTCTGCGAAGGGAAAAAAAAAAGAAAAGGGAGAACCGTCCCGGCCGCTCAAGAGCCGAATTGGCGCTCCGATGTTGCAAAAAAAGGGGAGGAAAAAGGAAAAAAAAACCATGCAGGAAAGAGGGGCGGGGCCCCCGCCAGAAAAAAAAAAAAATCCCGCCCTGAGAAAGGGAAACCCTCCCTCTAAGCCGGGGGAAAAGGAAGAATATGTATTCTTGTGCAAGGGAAGAGTGCTTTCACTGAGAGAAGAGAAGGTAATCCCCCCTCAGAGAGAGAAGAAAAGGGGGCCTTCCCCTATTGGGGGGAGGACTCTGAAGACATCAAAGGAAAAAGGAGGGGGTAGAAGGGAATTGAAAAATCCTTCCATGGCTAGGAGAGTCCTTGGAAAAAGAGGAGGTTCTTTTTCTCCATGGAAAGAGGAAGGGGGGGGATGTGAATACACCTTTCCGCATGAAAAAAAGGGTGGCCCAAGGGGAGGAAAGGCCTTCTGACAAGGAACGGCAGAACACCACCTGGGGAGAGCTCGTAAAACGGGTGGAGGGATCTCTCCTTGGGAAGGGGGAGGGAAGAGATCCAAGAGGCAACGTGCGGGGGTCAAAAGAGAAGGGGAAAGGTCCTTTTCTCCCGAAAAAAAAAAGAAGGAAATCCGAGCCTGTTTGTGGCAGGAAAAAAAAAAGAGTGAAGATGCAGCCCACTATGTTTGGGGGAATCTCTTCCCGGGGGAGACGAAAAGAGAAAGGGGCTGGGTTCGCCAATTAAAAAAAAAGAAAAAAAAAAATGATTCTCCCTGGGGGGGGGGGGGGGGAAGGAAACCATGTCGACATGGAGGGAAGGACTCAGGAGGGGGGCAAAAATCACCTACAACCGCCGTTTTTTTTGGAAGAAAAAGGGGCCTTGGGTCTGGCAAAGGAAAAAAAAAAAAACAAAGAAAAAAAAAAAAAGCGTCCGGCCCACAAAACTCGAACAAGAAAGCGGCCGCAGCTCGGCGGAATCTGGAGGAAAAGGGGGCCCTACCCAGAAGGAAAAAAGAGAAACCTTTTCCTTTGAGGAGAGAGGGGCTTTAAAAAGGAAACGTCCGTATAGACGGGGGGGGGGAAAAAAGGGCCCCGAACGACATTCGGGAAAAAAAAAACACCTATTCCTAAGCCAGGCCGGGGGGGAAGGGGACAAACCGGTTTTTCGGAAGATGAGATTAGCCCTCCTTCTCTTTTCTCGGCCTTCCCTTCATGCGAAAAGAAAAGAGAAAGGGAAAAAAGAAGCATGCTTCCCCCCCCAAGAAAGCGACTGGCTGGAGGAGATCTGCAAGATTCTTGAATAGAAAAAACAATTCCTCACCTTAAAAGAGGCCGTCTCCTACACCAGGAAGCGCCCCAAAAAACTGGGGAAAAAGGGGATCCGAAAAGATGAGAGGGCGGTGAAAAAAAAAAAGAAACGAAGATGGAGAAAAAGATAGATAAAGAAGGGCCCTCAAAGGGACCCGCCTTCTCATCCAGAGAAAAAAAAACCACCTTGTCAGGTAAAAAGGGAGGGGAAAAGATCCCTATCCCTGCGAAAGGGAAAGAGGGAGGTGGCTACTCCCGAAAGAAAAGAACAAAAAAAAAAAAAACCCTCACCATGAGAAGAGGGGACACCATTTGTGGGGGGAGGGTGATCGACGATGCCGACCGGAAGAAAAGGGGGGGGAACTTCCATGCCAAATATATCCAAAAACAAAAAAAAGGGGGGGCTTCTTCCTAACAGAAAACAGGCGCTTTTTTCAAAGGGACCGGACGAGATTCGAAAAAAAAGATCCTTCCTCGAATGCCAGACCGGCCCGAATTGGTCAGGGGAAGGAAAAAAGGGTGACCGCCGAAAGGGGGGAAAACTCACAGGCCCTAAAAAAAAAAACGATCAATAATCTCCTAGAAAAAGGGGGAAAAAGGGGAGGAATAGACAGCCATCCAGAACTCAAGATGAAGCAAGTTTCTGGTGGTTCTGAAAAGAAAAGGAAAGAATCTTCTCCAACCGAAGGGGGGAAGGGCAACCATCTTCGGAAAGATAAAAGCCGACGCCGAAAAGAAAGGAAAGGGGGAAAGCGCTATCTCGCAAAAAGGGGGGAAGGGCGGCAAGATTTCCGGCTGGTTGAACGTCAGGCACTGGGGAGAGAAAAAAAGAAGGGGGGACTTACTCAAGTTTAAAGCCAAAAAGGAAAGAAGGGAGAACTCGCCCAGATTACGTGCAACAGAGGAGAAAAGAAAAATCGGTCCTGGGGAAAAAATGTAAAGAAAGAGGGGGAGGTCTCTCCCCTAATATCAGGAAAGAGAAAAAAAAGGAGAAAAAAAAAGACTGTAATAATCCACATCGAGCGCTCAAAAGGGGAAAAAAAAGTTCCGGCCCTAGCGCCAAGGGCCTGTAAAAAAAAAAAAGGGGGAGAGAGGCGATCCTCATTCTACCAACCAGCAAGAAAAAAGGGGAAGAGCCCGCGAACGATCACCCGAAAGAGGCAAAGAGAAAGGAAAAAAAAAACGAGAAAATCCATCATGACGTTACTCAGGAAAAGAAAAAAAAAAAAAAAAAAAAACCCTACTATCCTGGCACAGGAGAAAAAAAAAAAAACACAAGTAACGAAACAAAGGAGAAAGGGACCCCCTACTCAAAAAAAAAAAAAAAAAAGGGGAGGGTCCCCCCTCGCAGGGGGTTGTTAAAAAATCTAGGCAAAACGAGAGAAAGAAAAGGATGAACCTAACACTCAAAGAGGGAAAGAAACACCGTCTACCTCGATGCAAAAGAGAAAAAAAAAAAAGATGTAGCTATTTCTGACGTCAGAAAAAAGGAAAAGAGGGTTCTACAGAGGGGAGGAGTAGAAAAGAGTACCCAAGCCGGGGAAGGAGGGGTAAGCCCTTTGGCATTGTGAAAGAAAAAAAAAAATGAAGAAAAAAAGGGGGGGAGAGAAGAAAGCTTTCCTTCCGAAGGTCTGGAAAGATAAGCTGCGGGAGAGAAGGCTTTAACACCGGGGGAAAGAGGGGGGTTTCTAAAAAGGACACGAATTCCTCTTAAGAAAGGGAGAGCGTGATCAAAAAGAAAGTTCGCGTCTTTTGTACACGGGGGGGGAAAAAACCGGTCGCGGCCGGATGCCCGCGGAGAAGTGACGAACGCCGGACCAAGGAAAAAAAAAAAGGGAGATAAAAAGGCAGCACTTTGCCGCGGAAAAAAAAGGGAATTGCTCTTCACGTTCACTGCGGAAGGAAAAAAATCGGCCCCTCGGTCACGGTAACAGGAAAAAGGGGGGAAAGAAAAAGCCTCCGTTGTTGGAAAAAAAAGAAGAATCAGCCCGCCCGGCCTCGCGGGCGAGGAAAAAAAAAAAAAAAAGAAAAACCGACGGCCCCCTTCTTGACTCGTAAAAAAAAAAAAAAAAAAAAAAAGACCCTTTAGAGAAGGGGGGGGGGGCCAGTTGGGATTCACCATTAACCTAAAAAAAAAAAATCCCTCGGGAAAAAAAAAAAAAGAGCAGATGCCATCGGAAGAGACCCCTATCCGGATCAAGGAGGAAAAAAAAAGGGGGGCCTTTATCTCATCACTTCAGAAAAAAAAAAAGGGGGTTGAAGGGGCTGTGGTCCGCCAGCGGGGGGGACGGCAATTGCCCCGCAGCAACTATCTCTAGGAAGGAAAAGAAAAGGGAAAAGGCGCGCGGCTAAAGTCTCGGGTGAAAAAAAGAGAAAAAAGCCGAAGCGTCGCGACAAGAGGAAAAAAAAAAAAGATCTTTTCGAAAAAAAGGGGAAGACGCCATTTCTCAAAACCTGCCAAAAAAGACGGAGAATGGGGGGCGTCAGAAGAAAAAAGGTTCTTAAGCACAGGAAGGGCACACCGGCACGTGGCTCGATAAAAAAAAAAAAGATAGCGGCCGTACAGGTTAACAACGGGAAAAGGGAAAAAAAAAAAGCCTTCTAATTGACCGGAAAAAAGGGAAAAAAAAAAGAGAAAAGCACCAGCACCCATGGTTTTCCAAAAAAAAAAGAAGCAGGAAGAAAAAAAAAAAAAGGCTAGGGTTGGAAAAAAAAAAAATTCTGTTTCTGCGGAAAGGGAGCAGAGGGTTGCAGAATTCCCAAAAAAAGGCGGTGATCGCAAAGGGTCGGCCTTTCCCGCAACAAAGGAAGAAAAAAGCATAGCGCACACCGGCGGCGCTCAGAAGAAAAGTCCTTTGAACGCGGAAAAAAAAAAAAAGGAAAAAGAAAAAAGTCGTCCGTATAAAGGAAGGGAAACCCAAGTGGGAATTCCACCGTTTTCGAAAAAAAATCCTTCACAAAAAAAAGAGGGAAAAGGTGGCAAAAATGAGGGAAGGGGGGAAAAAGGTAGCACACCAGGGAAAAAAAAGAAATCCCAATCGCCGGGCAGCGAGGAAAAAAGGGGGTTTGTTTCGCAAGAAAAAAAAGGGGAAGCGGAACCGGGTGCGGGCCACAGGGGAAAAAAAAGAGCTTCGGTAGTACTCACCCAGGGGAAAAAAAAAAGGTCTCATAGAAAAAAAAAGTCGAAGACGGACTCGCCGTACGAGTGGGAGGAAAGGGCATCGCTCCGGCTATCACTGGACCTGAAAGGAAAAAAAAAGCTCATCATTATTAACTTGCGGGAAAAAAAAAAGAAAAAGGGGGCCGCACGCTGCTCTGCCACGTTGAAAAAGAATACTCTTGGCGGACGAAAGGACGCTCAAAGGAAAGGAAATAAGGGGAGGTCGACTCCCTTCGAGAGAAAAAAGGGAGATTTCAGGCTTCCCATAAAAAAAAAGGAGAATACAATACAAAAAAAGGAGAAGAGGGGGACCTTGGACATTAAGAAAGGGAAAGGAAGAAAGGTGACAAGCTCTCCGAGGTGGGGAGCGAATGAAGCAACCTCGGAGTCGGCCGTGAAAAAAAAAGAGGAAGTGAAGTGCTTCAGGCCCGAAGAAAGGGGGGGAAAAAAAGCTACCCCCCTCGTCGCCGAAGGGGAGGGGAGAAGTGACACGGCCACAAGGTGAAAATCGGGGGGTGTGCGAAACAACCAGGTCTAGGGGAGCAGAAAGAAAAAAAAAACAATCTTCCAACTCCTCCAAAGAAAAAAAAAGGAAATCGAGGAAGGAAAGAATCTTCCGTCCGTGCAGGGAAAAAAAAACGTCGTCCGCATCCGGAAAAGGGAAAAAAAGAAGGAGGAAAAAAAGAAGGCGTTTATCTTCTCGAAAAAAAAAGGGGGGGGAGAACGGCTTAGCAGTACCACAAGGGGACCCTGGTCGCCCGCGCCTTGGGGGAAGGGAAAAAGGAGAGAAGAAAGACAGCCACTTCGCAGCTCCGAGGGAAAAGGAAAAAAAAAAAAAAAAAAAAAGGGGGGGCCGGGGAAAGATGCGGCACGAACACCAAAAGAAAGAATCACAACAACAACGGAGTAGGGAAAGAAAAAAGAAAAAGGGGGGAGGCGCATCGGTGCACGTCAAGGGAAGAAAAAAAAAAAGAGGAGCTGCCTGAGTGGCTGCCGGATGAGGAAAAAAGGGGAACTTCACCCCGTCGCCTAAGAACCAGAAAAGGAAAAAACTTGCTGTGTTTACTAAAAAGAGCTTATGACCTCAGGTCGAGGAAAAAAAAAAAAAAACGGCAGCTTCACCGTTGGGGAAAAAAAAAAAAAAAAATGCGGAACGACTTTGCTCCGACCGACGGTGACGAAGGGAAAGTCTGTGTCCCGGAGGGGAAGGTGCGGCCGATTTTAACGAGAGAAAGCCGCTCAAAAAAAGTCTACCGGTTGAAAAAAAAGGAAAAACCCAAAAAACCTTCGCTGGGTCACAGAAGAAAAAAAAGTAAGAAAAGGGAGAAGAGCTCTTCTTCCTCTTTTTTAAAAAAAGAGAGAGTGCCTTTCTTTCTTCCCCGCCTCGAGAAAGGGGCCGTGACGGTCAGAGAAAAAAAAAGAAAAAAAAAAAAAAGAAAAAATCCCTAAGAAGAGGGAAGAGAAAAGAAAAAAGGAGAGCGTGAACGGCTTTCACGAATGGAGGAAAGGAGGACTTCATATTTCAGTCCGAAGACGAAAAAAGAGAAGGAGGAAAAAAGGACTATGAGCCCTGGAAGAGCCTGAGAGGAGAAGAGGCGACGCCGGCGCGACCGAGACGAAAGGAAAAAAAAGAAAAAGCCGCGAGAATGCAGCCCTTCGTAAAAGAAAAAAAAAAGAGATTTCTTTCTCCTCCACGAAAAAATTGCAAGAAGGGCCTCATCTTCACCGGGAGGAAAGAAGTTTCCTCCTGGGGGGAGGACGCGTCCTGAAAAAGAGAAAAGAAGGGACGGAAAGCGATGGCCCCTCTTGGAAAGCCAAGACACCAAAAACTCGGGAAAGAGGAATTTCTACTTGGGGGGGGGGGGAGAAAGAGGAAAAAAAAAAAAAGGGAGGGCGCACCGTGAATCCACACGGGTTTCCGAGTACTAGAAGAGAGAAAGGAAGCTTCGTCTTAGGAAGGGGGGGGGGTGCTCCGGGGGGAAAGGCAAAAGAGGGCCCAGCAAGGGGAGTGGGTGGAAAAATTAACCTCTGGGGCAGCGCCTCGCTGGAGATGGAGGGAATGTCCCACTAAGCACTGTCCCCTTTTTGGGGGGGGGTTTTTTTCGTCCCAAGGAAAGGGGGGGGGGGGGGGAAAAGAAGCATCAATGGACTGGGTTGAAAAAAGTCTAGAAAGGTTCTGAAGAAAAAAGAAAAAAAGGGGGAAAAAGAAATCCCACTTTCGGAAAGAAAGACTTTGACGACCCTTTCTGGTCGGAAGAGGTAAACTCACTCACTGGTGGAGGGAGAAAATTAAGAAAAAAAAAAAAAAAGAAAGGGGTTTCTCCTATCGTGAAGAAAAAAGGTTCTTTAATTCGAAAAGACACGCAAAAGAAAATCCCCACGTGGGGTAAAAAGGAGGGAAGGAAAGCTCCTACTATAAAAAAAGGTACATACGCCTCTCACGCTCTTCGAAGCAAAAAAAAAGAGAAAAAAAAAGTCGACTTCCAGAAAAAAAAGGGAAAAAAACGGCGGCTGGGGCGCGAAACCACACCTTCCCTGGGAACATGGGGGGGAGAAAAAGGGTACTGCCCAAGCGGGTGCAAGCTTCCTGGGATCGGGAAAGAGACCAGACCCTTGTAAAAGAAGGGGGGAAAGTACTGTGGGCGCAGGGAAAGAAAAAAAAGTTTCTTTAAAAAAGGGAAAGAAAGGATGGGTCTACTAGGACCACGAAAGGATCCGCAACAAAGGAAAGGGAAAAAAAACTGGCACGTTTGGAAGGCGGAAAAGACCCCAAAAAAAGAAAGGTCTTTTCGTCCGGGGAAGAGAAGGAAAGACGTTCTTCGGCTCACGGGAGGGGGGAAACACCCCCAAAAGGGGAAAGGCTCCCTAGGTCACTTGAACAGTTCCCTCGATCGCGAGGGGAAAAAATCTCCCAAGAAAGGAGGGTGACTTCATCTGGGGAAAAGAAGGGACCACAGCCCCCCTTTCCAAAAAAGGGGGGGAAGGATGCTACTCATGAAGGGAGAGATCCTTTCCAAAGAGAAGGACCCGGGGTTTCGTCCGCGACTCCGCAAAAAAAGAGGAAAAAAGAGGTATTTTCTAAAAGAAAAAGGGGGAAAGGGACA
>Ga0179593_1361269_pt1 | contig 23348 bp, 30 predicted proteins | sample CZODoug2_1_08_16_FD_185931 | JGI IMG/M metagenome (GOLD analysis project Ga0179593, IMG submission 185931) | Vadose zone soil fungal communities from Angelo Coast Range Reserve, California, USA - CZODoug2_1_08_16fungal (PacBio error correction) | ecosystem: Environmental > Terrestrial > Soil >...
TAAAAACTAGATTCGGGCTGAAAAAAGGTGGTTTCACGCAGCCGCCGGAGAGATCCCGGTAGAGGTAAAGAATCTTAAACTCACTTGAGCGTTCTCGCCTAATGAGATACAAGTACCGAAGAGGGGAAGAAGAATGTATCGGAGGCTTAATCGAAACTCGAAACTTCCTACCTTTAAGCAAAAATGCGTCGGATTTTAAAGTTGGAAATCGCAAAGCCAATGAAATTAAAAAACAACGGAAAGGGGGTGTACCTGGCCACGAAGGGGGCAGTACCCTCCAATACTAAGGAAACTGCTGAAAAGATGCGGCCAGAAAATTCTAGTGCGGTTCTGATCAGCCTCACGAGGAAGAGGAAAAGCGAGAACAAAAGAAAAAAGTCAAACGCAAAACTTGTGGGGGGGGCGAACGTCAGATCAGGGGAGGTGAATTACGGCCTTGAGTAGAAGCAAGTGCTCATGGGGGGGACGGGAAAGTCCGTTCGTGGGAAAAAAAACGACGGCCTCCACATCTTCCCCGGGGGGGGAGACTAACCGAGTGCTACTGCCTATTGGGAAAGGGAAGAAAGATGACAAAGCGAAGAAGGGCAGTATCTTCACTCTATTCAACTTAAAGGCATATTCGCTGCTTCTTCGACGAGCGATCCTTCACAAAGTTAAAACTCGAAAAAAAGGGGCAGACTCCATTGAGTCTGTTAAAAACAAGGCCCTCACTCAGGGACAACAACAAATGCGGAAGCATGGAGAGCTGGAGGTCGATTCAAAGGGGAATCTAAAGGAGAATGGGGTCTAAAATTAGCTTGACTGAAAGCTCGATGTTAAACACTACGTACAGAAAGAAAAATCAAAGTTCGTGTACGAATTCGAAGAGAAAAACGCAAACGACACCGAGACGAGACATTCTTTAAAGAGCAAATGGAGAGGAAAGAAGCAGGTCGAGAAACGAGAGCCGCGAAAGGTACCACAAATAATCACGACCAAACAGCATATCGAGCTTAGGCGAAAACATAGAGGAAAATTACTCTTTTAGGTTCCATTGGTAAAAAGGAGGGAGGTGGAAAGGTTAAAAAAAAACGACTCAGCGTTGAAGGAGAAAGATCTCAAAGGGGTAATCGATCGAAAACAGACAAAAAAGGAGGAGGATGAAAAGAATCGCTACTTTGCGCCCAGGAAAAACGAAGAAAAATAAATCGTTGGGGGTGTAAGGGCAGGCAAAAATAACGACTCAGTACAAAACTTGGAACACCGGTTTGCATTTGACCAGATTGTACTTCTACAGTTGAGAAAAGGGGGGAAACTCTCGAAAGCAAGGGCAGGCTTGTAAAGGGCTTCGGGGACGACAAATTCCGGTAGGTCTCGGAGGGGGTACTACGTATGCGTTGAGGGTCACTCAAGTCTAGGCCAAGGGGGTCTCTGCGCGTTGGTCGAAAGTGGTGGGTAAGGAAATAGTTTAGCGCACTTGGGGGAGGTTTGTTCTGGAAAAGAGGAGGCTCAGCACAAAGCGAAATGTATCAAGGAGGGCGCTTCGAGAATTTTACGAAGACCAGCAAACAAACAAACGAAGCAATTCCGGGACGGGTGTGGAAATAGTTTACGCGGGTGATGCTACAGAAAAGAATTAGGGTAGAAAGAGGGGCAAAAACTGAACCCTAATTAAAAGAGGGAATTCTGTGAACTTCAGTTATGCGATATGAGAGTTTCGGGGCATTCGGGAAGAAAAAACTGCTGAAAGGCGCTTCGACATACGGAAAAAAGGAAAGCCGCGTCGAGAAAGTACTGGAACAGACGTAACACACGCCGGGACGATGGTGGAAACTGGGCAAACGCAGAGGGCGTGGGGAACGCGACCGGGACAGGGGCCGCGGTCGAAGGAAAGGGAGAAATGGAAGAAGGGTGATCATTCGAGGCAGAGGCACAAACACAAGGGAGTGGGTGGATCATTCCTACCAACGAAAAAAAAGAAGTTGAGCGTCCTTGCGGGGGCAAAACCGTCAGGAGGTGGTCCGCATTATGGAACTGGCGCGAGGCTCCCACCGGTGACTCCTTTCCTAGGGGTCGAGCGGTGGATGACAGACCCAGCAACCCGCAGACTTGCGGGGCAAAAAACGACTGAGTCCCAAGGGGGCTTAGGATCCCTAGACCGAAGGGGCAGGAAAGAGTCAAACAAAAAGAATAAGTCATGAAGGCCAGGGACTACAACGCTTACTCTCCTGCATCGGAGAGAGGGGAACACTCCTGAAAAGAGTTGAAACGCCCAGCAATCGTCCACTTCAGTCGGCTATCGGGGGGGTTGGATTGACGAACTAGGGCCTCTAGCCAGTAGACTTTTTGGGAAGGAGACAGGGAATATCTGAAAAGGGGGATTGTTGGGGGGGAGAAGACAAAAAGTCAGGGGAGACTTGGTCATTCGTCCCGGGCGTGTTCGAGACGGCGAAACAGTCGCGTGATTCAGGAAGAGAAAACGATGAAAAGATCTCAGGACAGGAGTTCGACGAAACGCGAGCCAAGACAGTAAGAGGACGCATCGGGCGGAGAAAGATTAACAACTAGCGTACAGTGGCCGCTTGTTCGTTATAGCGTACTTTTGTTCCATCTCTGAGAGGAGGGGAAGAATTCCTCTTTCGTGTACTCCGATAGCTCAAAAAAGTCGAACAATACACGTTTTTGCGGGGCCCCAACACCGGTGAAAAACTTGACATCCACACGAAAGATTAAAGGAAGGCTTGGGACCGTATCAAAAGCGAAGCAAGGATAAGACTATAAAAAAGGGTCGACTTCTCGAGAGGCAACTGAACAGGTCCGGCCAAGGGCCTTCCTCTACGTGCTTAGAAGGAGGAAAAGGGGGAAAACCACTGCAACACAGCTACGGAGGAAACAGACTGTGCAGAACTGGGTTGAGCCTGGTTGACGTGAAGAACAACGTCCACTGAAGGAAGAGGAAATAGGAGAGAAGACTCGGGAGCACCAGGTTATCGTCCGATCCCTTACAGGGAGACTATGAGTGAAAAGCCAACATTCCGACTTTACGACATGGGGCTAGAATCGCAAGTCCCCAGAAACGAGGAAAGATGGACGTGGTGGTAAATGTGAGAAGGGCCAAACGTCTCGCGGTACTGTAAGAAAGAGCACCACGAAGGGGGGGCGGACACAAAGACTAATGCATCTGCCGCATGATTTTCAACCATGGGGGGGGTTGAATGGGATTAGAAAAAACCACTCCTCCCGAGGCAGAAAAAAACGTGCCCGGCCCTCGTCGGATGTAGGTGGCTGGGGAGAAAGGAAATCACGGGGCCACAAATAGAGTTTGCACCTCTCTATTCTTCGACCGGTAGAGCAGGTAATGGTGACCATAGGGGAGAGATCGGGGGGAAAGGGTGCTGTGAATTTTAAAGTGTCCTCAGGAATCTGCCTCGGGGATCTCTACAGACTTGGACGCTAGCAGGACGACCACGGAGGGAATGAACGACATCACAGCATAGAGGGATCCCCGTGATGGTCTTGACAGACGACCTATATCTACGGCACAACAGGACGAGACGTTGACAGAACTTACCGGCGCGCCAATGACCGTACAATCTACTGAAGGATCGAAGAAACGGTAAATCCTATGAAACGGGAAAGCTCTAAGACACAGCGTAGTGTCAATAGACGGGTGCGCGGACGGGGGAGAGGCCTTGCGACTGCCGAATTGGGGAAGGATGAAACTGCGCTCGACCAGTCTACGAAAAACTGTCGACAGGAAGTGCAACCGAGCTACAACAGAGGTGAAAACGTCCCTGCTAGGATCAGGGAGTTAACGTACTCGGAGCAGAGGGAAGGAAAAAAAGGCAAAAATCTCCATTTACATATAATGTAATCTCAGTTTCGAGGAGATCACATTCGTGAGATGCCTGACAGCAAACCGCGAACGCTTGTCCGATAGGGTGACGTGACTAATTATGAGGGGGGACATCTAAGGGGCAAAGAGTGAATGGGTCATGACTGCGCGTCCGAATGCAAGATTAGTCGCCGGGGGGACGGGGCTCGATATAAGAAAAGGGAAGGTATGGAGGGAAAAAAGAATTCAAGAAGGAAGGTTCAGACATATCCCGTAGCGCGCCTGATAGGAACGCCTACGAACAATCTGAAGAGATGTCACAAAACCAAGATGTCTTAGCAAAGCAGTTGACAAAGGATTTCTCTGGCTCCTTTGTTAAACTACGGGTCAAGAGTTGGAAACATAGCTTTTGCCCAACGGGCAGGTCGGAAGAAGTAAAGTGAGTCTTCGCGGTTCCTAGAGGGGAAAATAGGATACGCTAAGGGAAAAAGGGAACGAAAACCAGGTTTTAAGAAAATCTGCTATCTTAAACTCCCTTTCAAATCGTAGCCGGCGCCGTCCTCAATCAACAGTAAAAGAAAGGAAAAATCCCTAGCTAATGTCGTAGGGAAAGGGAGAAATGCGGGGGTATCTCCGCAAAGACCGTGGCGGAACATGAAATGGGGGAAAAGCATTTTCGCAAAAAGGAAGGTCTTTCACCTAGCGGTAAGTCAGGAGGCGAGATTCAATGAGGAAAAGGGGGGGGAAACAAAAAAAAAAAAAAAAAAAAAAAAATGGGAGAGTGAGTCGTTTGCAAGGAGGCGGGAGGGACGAGGCACGTTGTCGGCGATCCAAGTCACGATAGGAGGCAACTCCGAAGTGAGGGGGGGAATCATGACAGGGCGAGATCGAGAGGCAACCAACGGAAGGTTGAGATTCAGGGGTAGCCAACTATGTGGGGCAGACAGCCTTCTTCAAACTTCTAGTGACCGGACCTCAGCCGGTCGTGTTTGGATCAACCAGAGACGGGGGAAAGTGGGTGTTTGATACTCCACAAAGACATGACGGAGCGAAAGAACGCTGTCTTCTGCCGAGGTGTTGAAGCTGCCCGGCTTGGCAGAAAAGCAAGTCGGGGGAAAGAGCGTAAAGAGAGCCACAAAAAAGTAGAGGTCTTGTCTTTGACTCGACCTCTCTTCCAAGAAGTCCGGATGGGGTTGCCGTGAATAATGGCAGTAAAGAGAGACCAGAACTTAGATGCAAGGATCAAAGGTTTAAAGGGAGGAATTTAGCAAAATTACAAGGTGCAGGGGAAAACCTGACTTCCAGAGAACCATCGGCAGTTCAAGTCCGTGTACGCGTCGATGTGGGGTACCTGGGGGGAAAGGAGGACGCCGGACTTGAAAAAGAAAGCTGTACTGCCACCGCCGGGTCGCCAAACGGATCAGACGCGAAAGGGGAGCCTCGTATTACCTCCGGCGTAAGCGGGGGATAAGGCACGAACGTCGGAAGCGTAGGGGGGGGGGTGGGGAATTGAAAAAGGGGGCAAAGGTCTGGCCAAACACGAGTCTTAACTTTAACTACTCTCGGCCGACGGGGAAAAACGAGGCAGTCGGACGCCGCGATCAGGAGCTCAAGGGGGAAGGCCTCGGGAAAAGAAAAGCTCGACTGTCAAAAAAAAACATCCGAGAGGACTTACTTTCCATACTCCGTGCGCAGAAGAGAACGAGGACTTGGCTGTGTATGAGTGAAAGGTAGATGAACAAAAGGAGGTTAACCACTAAGAAGAGGCAGTCGTAAAGACGAGGATCTCTAATTCCAGCTTATCTTTCTCCACGAAGAAAAGAGCGCAAACACGAAACGGATCCGACAAGCAACCAAAAGGTCAGAGGAAGCAACAAGCCTCTGATAAGAAGTAGCCTCAAAAACAAACCTCTATCTCTCAGGCATCTTCTATCTTGCTATCTGGACGGGGGTGGGAACCCACGCTCGGAGAGGAATCTTGGAAGAATCGAGGAGGGGTAATCCTATCTGGGGGGAAGCACTGGAAAGGGGCCGCGAGGAACGCGGCTGGAGAAGCACTTTCTAATAGGACGACGAACCCCGACGGAGTGCAGCAGGCGAATTTAATGGGGAGGGGGTTTCCAGGAAAAAAGTCAACTAAGTAAAGAGGGTGTCATGGCAAAAAAAACATCTGCGCTACTCTTCCATCTGATGGGCTTGCTGCACCAGCAGAATCGAGACGTGCGGTTTCGTGGGCATGAAACCTCAAGGGGAAGTTTAGACCAAAGAAAAATGCTCTAGTTTGTTAACTCATGACTGTAGAAATAAAAAGATTGAGGAAAAAAGAAAAGGGGACTGGGCATGATCCTCACCCCATCCGGTCGGTGCAAAAGAAGGGACGAAAAAGAAAAGGAAATAAGAAAGTGGTACGGACATAAATAAAACGGACAAAAGTAAGGGAACTAACGAGTCCAGGAGGGATTAGCAACCGTCCAGAAAAAGACTAGATCTCTCTCCCTGCACAAACGTACTCCAGAGTACGCGAGGTGCATTTCGGGTAGAAGCCAAACTCATTGGAACCCGCGGGGAAGCCGCGTTAGCATGAACGTCGCCGGCCGCGAAGCGCCGGCAACGGTCGGAGGGGGCGGCCAATTGTGAAAAAGTCCATCAGGGAGATAGGGTCCCTGTAGCCGCAACAACCGAGAAGAAGACTATGCGTGCGAGAGTGTCGCAAGACTTAAAAACAAATCATACAAAAAACGCTGGCAAAGCCCGACGAGAAGGCCAACAAAGACTCAATCAGGGGGGGAAGCGTCTACATCTAACCCGTACTCATGTGATGTCAATGAAAAACGTGTGGGTGGCATTTGTAGGGAGGGAGGGAGGGGGGGGAAACCTACAAAGAATCTGGACTAAAGGGGACGAGTCGATCGAAAAAAAAAAAAACGGAAGGAGGACGGAAAAAAAAGATACTCGACTTCCCTCCTCGACGAAAAGAACTGGGGCTCGGTAACTTCGTTGGGGAAGGAGGGCCACCGGGCTAAAGAGGGAAAGGGTTTTGGCAAATGTGTAACGGTGTCAAAGGGGTGAGCAGGGGAAAATCGATTAACCTGTCAAGTGCGTCGGGCTTGCAGACCAAACAGGGAAGCGCTATTCCTGAGAGGCGTGCAGAAAAAACAGACTTCGCTGAAAAGGTGGATCTCAGGGCGTGGTTGGGGGGATACGGACTGAATCTGGCGGGGCAATTAGGGGCAGTCTTCCACGAAAAAGGGGGGAGAACGCAAGTCTGATCTCCTGCAGAGGACATCACCCGAGCATGAGCAGCAATTACGTTGTGGGGGGGAAGGTGATTGGTGTTCCTGCCTACATTGCTTCCGTTGCAAGGTAGGCGAGTGGGGACCCAGAAGTCGGTGGGAAACTTATAGAGTTCAGGTGAGAGGATCTGAGAAGGTTTCGGCAAATTCAAGGTTAAAGAAAAGGAGGGAGGTTCAGTGGAGCCCCACAAAAACGAGAGGGCGTCAAGGTTCTTGATCTGCTCGGGAAATAGTATGGGGTGGATGACTGGAAGGGGGGCCTGACATGCTTTCGCAAAAAACAGTCAACGACAGGGGGAGACTCTACTCTTCATCGTAGATCTCTTGCCGAGTACCACAAAGAGGCATTGGGGGGTGTGTAAAGGGGTCAATCTCGGAGGGGCAAACGAACCGGCACGTTCGATCAGGATTGTTCAAGCGATGCGGCGAGTAAGGACGGGCGCGTTCTAAGGGCTGAGTAAAACAAGGGAAGGGGTGGGTGCGAAGACCGTTTGCCTCGTACGGTGGATGGCAACACGACCATCTCAGGGGAAAGGATCTGAAACTCGTCGGAAAGTGATGACGAGGATCCCTCCGATCGCGATCGGGAGGGCAATCTGACCGAAAAGTCGGGAATCGACCAGGAAAGAGTACGCCAGAGTCCTCTCTCCGCGACCTGGCAGGCCTGTCGCTGGACCGGTTATCACCAACGGAAAGAGCCTGACGGGAACGTTTTTCGCGTGCTGCACCTACGAGCAACGGAACGGGGGGACCGGTGGAGATATAACCAACGATAAAACTGGGAGGGAACTAGTTGCTGAGGGATGCTGTCCCTATAATTTCCGAGCGCGGACGGGAGCGAGCTTTTCATGTGTCTACGCGGGGAACTAAAACGTTGCTGAGGAAACCTAAAAAGAAAAGGTGAGAATCCTAACAGAGCCCAGCAAGTGCCCTCGGTCGCAACCAGAAAGGCAAGGTCGTAAAAAAACTGTAGAGGGCCCCTGGTCGCAAGGTGGCTCACCTTAGGTAAATAGAGGACTATTAGGAATTGGATAGTGATCAGAAAGGACTGTCCAGGAAAGGGCACAGTCTTGCCGCCCGCGCGACTCTAGTCGACGTAACCTCTGGGGTGCCGAGGAAAATCTCCATCCACCGCCGAACGAGGACCTACGTGCCCGGTAAATCCCACGCACTCACGGGGAGGGTAACGCTACTGTCGACGGCGATTAAAAAACTGAAGGCGGCGGACAAAATCAAGAAGGAGGGGGCACTGAAGTAGGCCAGTCTTCCGTGAGCGAAAAAAACGAACAACCATCACACATCTGGAATAATTACGGATTGTAAACATTAAAAGGAGTGGGTAGTCCTTTTTCCCGTAGTACACTGCAACCGGCATTGTGCGAGGGGAAAGAAAACCCCAGCGACTAAAAAGGAAAACCGAAAGGAGGAAGAAGTAAGAAAATGGGGGCGTCAACTAGACACTCGAGACTATTATTCATAGTAACGCTGAACTACGTTCAAACTGAGGGAAGGTGATTTAGCTAAGCAACAAAAAAAATATTTTAAGGGGGAAGTATTTGGGCCTGATTCAGGACCGACGCTGAAGGAATGGGCAGGTAGAAAAGGACAAAAATGATGGATCAACCCGAAAGAGAAGGAAAACCAGCGGCTTGCCAGGTCTACGTTGTGACTTGGGAGTAAAAACACAGTTTAAACGCAGTGGATTCTCAAAAACAAGCACGAAAAATAGGCGTTCTTTCATTCTTCGAGAGAAGCAAGCTGGTCCGCCCGAATGTTGGGGGGGAAAAAAGAGAGACTCTTGACCGCGGAGCGGTAAGGTTCCCAATTCCCCAAAGAAGTTCGTACACGATTCCTCGTGAAAAACGGCCGCGGGGGCGCGAAGAGAAAAAAAAGGAAAGGATAACAACGAAAAAAGTTGGAATCTGCACTCGCACGAAAAGGACAAACGACACGACGACACTAAAAACTAGGACAAAAAAGGAGCGGGACAGAGGGGGGGGGGAAGAATGACGCACTAGTACGACGTCAGTGGTCACAAAAAAGGACCTGAAGGAAAGTCAAAAAGTTGAAACCGGAATCCTCTTCATCAGGGTCCATAGTCGCGCACGAGCACGAAAGCCGACCTCAAAAATCGGAGAAGAGAACTGGGAGAATGACTATTAGCAGTATGTCGTGGGCACTTTCGGCATTGACGTCTCGCGGGAAGGGACTGAGAGCATTAAAAGGTCCCGCGAACTATCCATTATTCAAAAAGGGGCCTTGGCAAAAGTACTTGTTTCTTGAGGGTGCCTACTCGGCGGAAATCGCGAAAGAAGGTCAAAGGGCGGGGGGCATCATCAAAAAAGGGAAACACTGTCAATGGCCACTTCTTCCGTCTCAACAAAGGCGGGCCGCGAACGAAGATAAAAAAAGGAAGATTCTGGGGGAAAAAGAGGCGGGGTGGGGAACAGCTGAATATCGCAAGGTCGGCCGACTCGATAATAAGGCTCCAACTGTCAATGGCGTACAAGGAGAGACACAGGGACGTTCTTGCTGCTTGGATAGTCTCTCCAACAAAAAGGATTTCAGAGACAGGGGAATTAAAGAAGTGAGGTAAGAAAAAAAGAGCAATCCCCGCGGAGCGAAAGCACGTACGATAAAAAAACATACCTTAGGACATTGAAAAAAAAAAGTATTGGGGAACCAAATCGGAAACATATCTACGCCAGTTGTGAAATCGGAGGGAAGATATCCGGTCTGGAGGTGCCCTCCGGAACTGTGAAAAAGGCTGACAGGTATGGATTGGGGGGGAAATGGAGCCCGGAGCTGAGGGGAAAAAAAACTCCGAACTGAAGGGATGGACCTTTAGGAAAAGAATACCGTTTTACAGAGGAGTTCTTTACTCTCCAGTGGGCGCGAAAGGTCGTACGCAGGCAACGAACTGGGCATCAAGGAAACTTGTAAGAAAAAAAAAAAAAAGTCACTCATCAAAAGGGGAGAAAAAAAAGTCTTATGAAAGGGCAGAAAGTCGGTTAGGGAGGGGGGGCCTCTTTCGACGACACTTGGGGTCAAAAGAGACTGCCTTCCCAAAAGTGCTTCGAAAAAAGAAGAGGGGAAAGGGGTCACCTGAAAGAAGGAAAGACCTTAGCAGATTCTCCGGAATTCAAAACCTCAACCTGGGATCGAGTAGTGAGTGATCGAGGGGGGGTCGGCCAGAAAATACTGTATGAAAAGGGAAGAAGGAAAAAAAAACACTGTAGGTCTAATAAGAATTCTCGCGCAAAAAAAAGCAGCGAACGTGGAGAGGTCACTCCCTAAACAGAGTTAATACACTAGAAAGATGGGAATTGAACCAGATCTTCTTTCAAAGGGCTGGCAAAAATCGGTGTATGAGAAACCTCGGACCGGCCGTAAGAAAACAAAAAGATCCGGAAAGGGGAAATGACACTGTGCGAGCCTCTAACTTTCGTTGGTGGTGAGCGACAAGTAAACACGTATAAAAAAGGCAATAGACATACATAAGTGTGTCAGAAAAGGGTTGCTTTTGGCCCTGCGCGACAGATCCATGGAGCCGAGGCGTGGAGCATGTCGAGAATGAACAAAAAGGCTAGATGGGGGGGGAAAAAGGCGAAAAAGGAAAAAATGGAGGTAACCGAAGTCGGTTATGGATTCGAGGGGAAAGAATGCGCCGGGATCGAACGTACAAAAAACAAATTTGATCCCCAGAGAGGGCCCAATTTGGAGGGAGAGGTAGGAGCAGGGAAAGGGTTAGGTAGGGGTGAAGACTCTTGTACCCGGAGAACCCGTCGCAGGTACAAGGACGTGTAATCAAAAAATTGTGAGGGGGTGTTGGTTGTGGGGGGAAAAGATAGAAGGCCGGAAGGAACTGTCGTACCACGACCGGCCAACGGAATGTGGTGAAAGCGCCCTAAAAAAATCAGCGCCTAAGAAAAAAGAGGCGGGGTATGGAGGGGGGACTAAAGGCGGCAGTCGTTGTTCGAACGGTCAAAGTCACACGAGTGACGGCGATCGGGGGGGTGTAAAAAAAAGGGAAGGCCCCAAAAAAAAGGAAGGGGAACTTTTCAGAAGAATATCTATGGCCGAAAGACAAGCAGAGGGGAAGTACGGAAAACATAAAAAAAAACCCTGTAAAAAAAGAAGAGATATGTCAGGGAGAGGGGAATATTGAACATTCCCGAAACAGGCTTCGGTGCCAGACTGACCGGTGCGCGCAAAGAGCAAGTGCCTGGTCTTGTGGGTTCTAAAAAAAGGGAAATGAATGCGAATGGGGAAAAGAGTCGACATAAGAGGGGAGGAGCAATTGACATCTCGCTCACGTCTCCTAGACTGGTAGAGTAGGGAAAAAGCCCGACGCAGCAAAAAAACCCCCGTACAAACTGGGTGGAGAGAATCAACTGAAGTCCGAACGCACGTCCAAAAGATGAAGGTGTAACTTCGAAAAAAAATGAAAAAACAGATCGAGGGGAGGGGGACTTCTATAGGGGGAAGATTTTCTAGGATGCCAGGACGACGGGACGAGAGAGAGGGAAATCCGTTCAAAATCATCACCCCAGCGCGTTCCAAAAAAAGGGGAGAGAAGGAAGAGAGGGGGGGGTAGAGACGTATTCCGTGCAGCAGCGTCGGACGGAGAAGGTAGGGTGGTGCAAGCAAAATAGCGCAAGACAACGAAACAACAGTGGGGGGACAGGGGGCAACTAAAGGGGGGATCCGTACCAAGTGAAATCAGATGAATGCTGCTGCCCCACATCTGTCAAACTGGGAATGGACGTTTCTCTCCATTCAATTGTGTACAACACATCAGAGGCCTCAGTGGGGGGGGGACTCTCAGATATATCTAAAACTGATGGGGGAAAGGGAGAAGAACCGGGGAAGGAGAGTACACTCAAAAACGCACTTCACCGAGGCCAGCCAAAAATAGAGAAACGAGAGGAAAGGAAAACATGAAAGTTAAGGCAATCAAAATATTGAAAGAAGAGTGCGGGGAAAGGAGGAAAACTAGTTCTACGACCAAGGACATTCTCACTCGATCTCTCGATAAAAAGGTTTCAACAGAATGAGGGTAAATCTCAAAAAGGTAAAAAAGTGGAAAAGGGAGGGGGGGATAAAAAAAACATCAACACGGTACAACATGAAATGCAGCTACGGTAGGGGCTAACTCGGGAAAACGAGAGAACTTGGAGGAAAAGGAGAATAGGGAGGGAGGGGAAAGGGGGGAGGGGTTAAACTAAAGAAAAACTCACTGTTCGATACCGATAGCCCAAAAAAAGAAAGACAACCGAGCCTGAACCTCCGATATTGGAAAATACAAAATAAAAGTGGGAACTATAAAAAAGATAAAAAAGTCAGGCTACTAAAAGCCCCTACTCAACTAAGAAGCCCGCAGCTCCAGGGACCTTTCCACTGAATAAAAAAAAAATAATAAGGAGAAAGGGTGGAAAGGGGTCACAAGAAAAAGGGGGGGGGGGGGGAATTGTTAATGAGGAGATTACGTGGCCGAATACCCACGAGGACAGACGGGGCGGTACGAGGAAAGGATCGAAAAAAAACGGAGCGCTAGGACTAAACAAACGTTAGAAAAGAACGGGGAAAGAAAGAATAAGAGCTAACCGAGGAAGGGGTCTGATGTTGGGGGAGGATAAAAACGAATTGAAAGAAACAAGTGTGGAGGGTGGCCAGCACAGTAGGGTCCTCGTTAAGAAAAAAAGTCGATTTGGTGCTGGACCGGCGTACCGGGGGATGCAGGGCTACCCGGCAAAAGAAAGCTTTCAACATGCCTCCGCAAAAAAAAACGAACAAAAAAAGGGGGGACGGGGACACAGGTTGTATGGCGGGGGTGGACGGCGGAAGTCAGCACTGGAAAGAGGGAGTGAGGGCAGGTAACTCCTCCACAGACAACAGGGAGAGGCAGAAGAAGGTGAAAAAAAAGGAGAAAATCCTCTATACATCATGAAGTGTGTACAAGGGGAGTTGGCTTACTTTTTTAGAGGAAAAAATGGGAAGCTAGGTTAACAGAGAACTGGTATAAGAATAATGCAGGGGCAGCGGCCTGGGCGACGGTTGATGAAATAATTCAAAAAAAAAAAAGAAAATAGGGCTTTCGAGAAGGGAGGAAGAGACTCCCACCCAGCGATTGTCTTGTGAAACGTCGTACCCCAAAAAAAATCCTTGGAACGTGTGTTAGAATTGTGCACGTCACACAAAGGAACCGTGTGGCCGGGCGGACCATAAATTCGATAAAAAATAAGAGAGGAGGGAAAGGGGGAAGAAAGTACATTAAAGAGGTTGGCTTTCTGTACACAACAAACAAATAGCTAGGGTGGGGGTTAATCAAGAAAGGAAGTAAATCGATGAAACTACGGAGAGTGCTACCAACTTGATAAGGGACAGCGTTGAGAGTAGGAGTATAAAAGGAGGTGGACCAAGTGAAAAAAGTCCCGCCGTTTGGCAGCAGGGGGGACATGTCTCGGGACGCCTAAGACGACTCACCTTCCTGACACCCCCGAACGCGATGAACGGTCGAGATAAAAAAAAGGAAAGATGGGTAGGGGATCTGGACCCGATTTCCTCAGGGGGCGAGCAACGGCGTCAAAGAAAAAAAAAAGAGACGGAGTGAGCCTCATCGAAAAAAGAAAAAAAAATCAAAGAAGCAGTGGGGGGGGAAAACTCCCAGACTCTCCAACTCTCTAATCGGGAGGAAAAAATCTTTGGGGGGTGGGAAACTCAAACGACAGATTCAACGTTAATAAAGTGAAGTGCAAGGGAGATATCCATGAAAAAGGGTCGGACTCCAATTGCAGCTTTGCAAAGGCTTCACGGGAGGCCGAGCTAATGGAAACAGAACTCGAGGATTTCAGGGACAAGGGGAAATAAGGGGCAGTTCTGGTCGTTCCAGAAGGCGGCGGTCGCCCGAAAGCTAGCCCAGAAGGACCTCTAACGCCACAGGGGGGAAACCAAGGCTGACGCTATCGTGACTGGGATCAGACTTGGCATTAAGAACGACTGGAGAGGAAGGTGGGGGATCTAAGGTGTTCCCGTACGTGAGGGGAGGGTGGAAAAAAGAGATAGGCTATTAGAAACCGTGGAACAAAGGAAACCGCACATCAGAGAAGGGGCTATTTGGAAAAATCTTTCGTTCCCGAAAAGGGACACCCACGGAACTCCTACTAAAATTTAAATAAACAAAAAAAAAGGACTAAAAAAGAAGAAGATTAACCGTCATTCAAAAGATTATCTCTCGGCGGATAGGAAAACAAGAAGGCCGCGGTCCCTCAAATCCTTTGAGGGAAAGGAAAGGAAAGACCCAAGGGAAAAAAAGGAGTACACTTCCAGGAACCGGACGGGCAGGGGGACGAGGGTGAAAGTAAGAGCTCAGGAAGGCAAAGGAAGTCGAGTCGAATCATCTAAGACTAAGGGCCAACTCGTCGAGAGGATAGAAAAGGGGATAGCACTAAGCATATTACAAGAGAGATTACAAGAAGGATTGGGGCTACATTGGGGATCGTCTAAAGCCAGGACCAGAAAAAAAAGAAAAGGACTGGACACGTGCGAAGAAAGGATAGGGAGTCTAACGGTCCTCAAGGGGTCACCAGGGACCTACACTGCAAAAAGGTAGACTCGTTCTTCTAGGGCTTGGGAAGGGGTAAACAACTCTGGTATGATATCGCACGGCACTCTCGGGTCGTGGGTACAAGAACCTGAAGGGAACGAGGGTGAAAGCTACCCCATTTAAAATGGAATGAGGGAGAGATCACGGCACGATATCTGGTCTGTACACAGAGGAGGAGAGGAGGGAAAAACTGTCGTCACGCTAAATGAGAAGGCTTAGACGAGAGGAACCTCTTTCAGGAATGTTCAGGAGGTCGAAAGTTTAAGAGGTAGACGAAGGGGGAAACGCTCTCAATACAAATAACTACTCTATGAAAACTTTATTTATGTGACTCAGGTCCTAGTAAGTCTACTGAAAAGGAGTCTCATTTCCCCACTACTGGCAGTCCACAATGGAAAAGGACATATGGGGGGGGTACTATCCAGTAGTAAGCAAGGCAAAAATGCCCAGAAGACTAACAGATTTCTCGGTTCAATACAAAATGTGAGAGATAGGAGAGAGGGATTTGTCCAATGGGGGATAGGCATTTAAGTATCCGACTTAAGAGGAAGGGGCCTCGGGAGAAACTCTATTCCGGGAGTACATGAAAAAAAGAGTAGTCTGGAATCCGTCTGTTAATCTGGGTACTGTGGAGGGGAAGAATTGGGAAAAGGAAAAGTCATTCAGACAGGAAAGCCTTTCAAAGAGCTTGCCAACGGGCTGGAACAGGGCATCTCAGAACGGCGCTCGAATCAAAAAAGGGGGGGACCAAACTGGTCATGAGCGGGGAGAAAGAGGCATGTGGACTATGGGAGGGAACGTTCGAAAAACTTAAAAAATGGAGGGAGAAAGGGGGGCGAGAGGGAAGAAGGGAATATAACGGGGCTTTCTTTATAAGACCTCAACAAAAAAAACAAACGGGGGGGGGATTAAAAGGAAGAAATGAGCCTCCGACGAGTTCTGAAAAAACCTGTAGAGAAGAGAAAGAGGAGCAGAATCTTCCCAGAAGGCCAAAAAAAAGAGCGTCGGCAAATAGATACGGGAGGGGGGGGGACAAATCTCCGGCAACAATAGGGAAAAGAGGGGGACTAAGTGGTAGGCTTTCACCAGCTTACTAAGGTGAGCTATCAGACGGGGGCAACCTCACCCTCGCTATAAGTTATCCGGGGGAAAGAAAGGGGGGGGGAAGAAAAGGTCTCGCGTTAAAATGGCGCCTCTCTCGGAAAGTCATCATCATGCCGGAAAGGGCGGCAAAAACCAGCGCTCCAGATAATACACATCTTGGCACTTCTTATGTGGACAGTTCGAGAGGATAAAATAGAAAGGCGATACTGGGGAAGATGTAAGGGGGTCAGTTGCGAAAGACCGGTAGTCCGGGGACTGTGAGCGTCGGAAGGAGGGGGAGGGAGCCTTGGAAGGGAACAGCATACGGTAATCGTAAGCGTAGTCGTGAATGAGGTCGGGGGGGAGTCGGCTGCTGGTGATCAGGGGAAGGGGATGGGGCCCGCTGGGAAGTCAAAAAGCGGTCCCGCTATCGGAAACAGTGCATCGATGGCAGAGGGGGGGAATGAAAACCCGTTCGAAGTGGATAGCGGGGAGGGGGGAGGAACAGCTGGTAGGAGAACGGAAACTTCATTCTACTCCAAACGCAGGGGGTGAAGGTTTGTCTAGATAAAACCAACAGTGATGCGACCGGAAAAAAGGGACAGGGAATAGAGGACTGGCACCTTCGGCGTGAGGGAATGTTTCTGAGGGGGTGGGGGTGCAGAGAGGGGCCGTTTTCGCCAAGGAAGGAAAACGTAGGGGGGGAAGGTACTCAAAAAAATAAGTCCACCTAAAATACATACTTTTAAGAAAAAACTCGCTAGACCCCATGTCGTACCAATAAGGACGTATGGAGGAATTTGAAGAAGACCCTTGAAGAGCTAGATAGGAGGGACAGGGGGGGGGAAATGAGGGAATTCAAACTTATGCTTCGTAACCCCATTTCATGAAAAGAAAGGACCCTCCGGTAAAAACGGAGGGAATTGGTAAGGGCCGGTACTCGGAATTGTTTTGGAAGAGGCCACGAGGGGGAAGGGAAAACAGAAGGAAACTTTGTTTGAGATAAAAAAGTCCAGATATCTCTCCTATCATCTCTTATAAAGACTCCGCTGACGTGGGGATCGGAAAAAAAAGGACCGAGGGTCCGTCGATTCTTGTGTAAAAGTATTCCCACAAGAGAACTTGGACAAGAGGGGAAAGGAGGTCAGGGAAGAAATCTGGCACTTAAACTCTATGAGAGCGCACCGCGGCGCCGACTCTAGGAAAGCGAGGGGACGCTGACGACAAGTCAGTCGGTGGGGGGGTGCCAAGACCGAAGTGTCTTAAGAACTATTCCTTTAAGGGGAAAAGTGGGAGAAGGAGACATGGGGGCGACTTCCCTATCACTCATCCAATAAAGAAGAGATACGAGCATCTCAACAGCGAAGGGATCAAAAAAAACGAAAAAGCAACGAGCGCCCCATCCGGCTCTCAAGCTTCTCCTGCTAAAAACCTAGGAAGGGGGGGAGAGCTAAACTCCTTACTAACAAAGAATAGGATGAGTAAGAGCGATGCGATATTCTAGCATGTCTCGGCAACTAAGGGGGAGGCCAAGGATGGTGAAACTGTAAAGTACGCGGGTGGAGCCTCCGCAAGGCCTCTAAGAAAATCGGGAGGGGGGGGCGCGAAGGGTCAGCTTTCTTTGCATCATTCGATGGTTAAGATGGAGGGGTGAAAGAAGAGAAGAAACCGGAGGAAGAATTCAGAGTGTGAACGACTTACCAGCGGAGAAAAGGACTAAGGAGGGGCGGAAGAGAAGGAGTCGGGAAGGCCCAGCAGAGAGGAAGGGACTTTGTCTTGGAAGAGACGGGAGATCAATGCCGACGGGATGAAAAAGACCAGGGAGGCTTCATTTTGTTACAGAGATCATAGAATGATCAGGAGGGGAGGGGAAAGGGCTGAGGGGGACAGGAGAAGCACGGCCGTTCGAGAGCCAAAAATCAAGAGTCCGAAGGTACGGGAAGAGAAGTACGTGCTCGACACATACGCGGAGAGTGGAGCAAAGAGCTCTGGGGGGGGAAGACTGGAAAGATAGGGGCAAAGGAAATATGAATCACATGAACAGCTCAAGACAACTAGGTGAGGAGGCAAGAAGGTACAATGGGGGAGGGCGGGGGGGAGGAACAGGCCGGGGCCCCGAAGGACGAGAATGGGGGAGAAGAGGAACGTAGATCTTGCCAATGGAAAGAAAAAAGAAAGGTTTTCTCCAGAGGATGACTTGGGAAGATTTTGATCCCATAAGAAACTAGGAACCTAAAAAAAAAAAACTGAAGACCATCTCTGATTTCAAGGGGGGCGAATAAAACAGAAACATGAGGAAAAATCAGACAGGAGGGGGAAGTTTAAGAAAATGCAGCCCCTACGCTTACCAAAAAAAGAAATGGGGGGGAAAGGAGAACATGGGGAAAAGAACCCTTGATGGGAACATGACAAAGTTTTAATTAAGAATTAGGGTGGCCTCCGACCACGAATAAACGAGAACGGAGGGGTTAAGCAATATGGGTCTACTTGCTCAAACACAGTGGATATAGAGAGAGAAGGGGGGGGGGGGGGGGAAAGAAAAAAAAGAGGAGAACTGAACGTCAGAGGCCTTTTTTTCGAGAAACAGTAGTACTCACGAAGAATTAAAATGAAACAAATGAGGTACCATGGTACTGAATTAAGTGTCACGACTATTAGAGGGAGGGGAGCATTTGCTGGAAAAAGGGGAGGCTACAAAGGGGGGGTTCGCTCGAATCTCTACTGCTTGGAACTCGAGAAACTGGAGAGGGCTCTGTTAGTGGGTCTTTGGGGGGAAAATCCGGCGAAAATCAGGGAAGAGGGAAAAGGGTATTGATGTATATTAACAAAAAAATCTCCGAGGGGGAGGGGGGAAGGAGGGGGAGGCGCGCTGGAGATCAAATCACCAACAAGATAGGCATAAGCAGTCAGTTCGGGTTTGGAGATTCTTAGGGAAATGAGAAAACAGAGGGGAAAGGAGGAGGGGAAGCTTAAAGAGTTGACCCTAACCCATTCTAAAGAAGAGAAGTTCTTTTCGTCGTCCTCCGTTAAAAAGGAGGAAGAAGAGTTCAGTAAGGGGGACGGGGCCTCGAGAAGAACACTCCTGGGGTAAAGTCAGGGGTAGTCTAATAGAGGGATCTAGCTCCGTCTCACCCGTCAGGGAAGGTGGGCAGATAAAACTGGAAAAAGGAGAAGACCGTCTAGATAGAAAGAAGCTAGGAATCAAAGGGGGAGGAAGTGAGAAGTCAAAAAACATCCGCGGGGGGGGGGGTTGAAGAAGGAAGTCTGCAGTTGATTGAACTCATCGAATGAAGGAGGGGGGAAAATCATCCTTAAGAAGTCAATTAGGAACTTTATCGCGACTGTACTAGGAAATGAAAACGCGGTGAGGGGGCCTCTTGGGAAATCGCTGCGAGGAAAAAAAAAAAACTAGAAGTCCCATGATCCAAAGGGAAAAAGAAAGTCGGTTACCGGGGGTCAGGAGTCGACGGGGAGGGATAGGGAAGGAGGGAAGGAACTTCAACTGTGGAGATCCTTCGGGAGAAGTAGAGGAGGGGGGGGGGGAATCGCACTCGATGAGGAAAGAGAAAAATTAAGAAGAGAGATGTTACAATGGACTCGACAGAGAGAGAGCAGTTAGGGTCTGGTTTTAAAGAAGTAGATGGAGGCAACATAGCTGAAGGTCGTCTATTAAAAAGGGATCCCACGTTCTTTTAGTTCATACGGGGGGGGCAAACTATTGGCGTGTCGTGGTCATAGAAACAGACGAATTTGAGAAAAAGGGGGGAGAACTAGGAGCTATCTGACAGTTCAGCGAGGAAGGGGGAGGGCTTAGGCAATCGTCTGGGAGGGAAGAAGAAACTCTATCCAAGTCTTAAAGGAAGAAAGAAATCATCTTAAAGAAAGGTCGTGGACTAGATAGTTCGTTTAGCATCTGGATACCAGTCCTACTTGAAAAAAAAATGGGGGCTGACTCGGGGTCTATCATTAAAGAAAGAAAAAAATGAAAGGAGGGGGAGGAACTCAAGACTCGACTTGTCTTTACACTTTCCATACCGAGTGTTTGGGAAGGGAGGGGTTCGTCAACTCGGTCAATCAAGAAGATGTCAAGGGAAAGAATCAGGGAATTAATACCTATCAGACGAGGATGGACAGATCTTATCCTGCCTTATCTCGACAATCCTTAAGAGGGTTCAAGGAAGATAACGGTTCGCAGGACTCTGAACCTTCCCACTACAGAACAAGAGGGAAAAGAAAATACTTTTGAAAAGATTTAACTTCCTACAAATACAGAAAAGCAGGCACCTGGCATGTTGGTAATCAAGGACACTAGTGGGGGGAAAAAATCAGGAGATCATCAAGGTGGTAGAATCGATCTGAGTCACTCTGAAAGGGAAGAATTTCAGGGGGGGGACGAAAATGGGGGGGGACAAAAGCTATCTCCGGCCAAACCTCGAAGGGGTAGGTGGGTTGATAGAAAGGTTCTGAAGTTCTGACGCCGGGAACAATTCTGCACGGCCAGATCCATTAAAAAACGAAGAATTGTCTCCGGGGCGAAGGCAAGAGAATGGGTTCGTGGGGGAAGAGAATGGGTGTAACTTCTTTCCTACGCCGCCCCTATGTTACTCCACTCCCTCCCACCCCCTCCTACCCCCTACTCTCTTTCCCCCCTCCTTCTCTTCCCTCCTTCTCTTCTCACCACAACACCCCCCCCCCTCTCGAGTTGACAGGAGGGATCTACCCAATTCAACCTAAGGCGTGAAGGAAAGGGGCGGTGTTAGCTTCGGACACTACAGGAAGAACCTGGTCAACGGTACACCGCTTTGCGCCTGCCACTAACCACTCGGGCTTACGGTGCAGGGGGGACGGAGGAAGAGGGGGAAACTTTTTAGGTTATAATAGTTTAAAGTCAGAAGGAACGATTGGGAGGGAGGAATCCTCTTGAGCAACTTGTCCGAGGAAGAAAAAGAAATAAGGGCCACATCATATACATCTCTAGTCCCCTGCGGTGACTAAGTAGCTAAGGAGAGACTGACAGTCAACAGGGGAAAACCTGCTATGCAAAAAAAAGGGAAAGGGAAGCTAGGGGGGTACGGCCTTCTAAACAAACACTCCAAGGGGAAATAAGAAATATGCACCGGGGAACAAAACTCTCACAGATGACAGAGACTAAGGGGGGATCATGAGATGAGTCAGAGGGAGTTAGGAAAGAAAAAAGATGACGTAGACTAAATCTAAGAAAAGTCTATAGGCGCTTTAAGAGTGCCTCAACTCCTTCTGCAACCCTTTCTGTCCCGGGAAAGGAGACGGATTAAGACCGGTGACGTACTCAGGAGGCTCGCAAGGAAGAAGTGCAATGATAAAACATTATAACAAGCTGGCCAACTGGATTAAAAGCCCCAGTCAGAGGAACGGGGGAAAGGGTCGTCCACTCAAAGCTCCGGGAGGGAATATTGGGCGTAGAGGTGAGGAAAGATACTGGAAGATTAAGGGGGGGGACTAGGGAGGGGAACGGCTCGGGGTGAAAATGAAAAAAGTATATCGGTACATGTCTATAGGGAGAAACGAGGATGAAGAAAAGAGAGGGAGATGGGAAGAAAGTCAAGAGAGAATAAGAGATCCTTGTAGACATTGAGAGAGCCTGAGAAAGGCAGACCTCGGCATTGAGTGAAAGGTAGATGTCAAACGTCTAAAAATGAGGGGGGGGGAAAGAGGGGTTGAGGAGGCGAACTTCGCTGTAATGCAAAAGGAAGCGGGCATGCCCGGATACAGGGGCTATGAATTTCAGGTCTTGTCATCCTGATTCTTAGAAAAGGGGGGGAAAAGAGAAGGGAACTAAAGGGGTTAGGATTCGTCGGGAAAAGTTAATCTAATGAAAAGGGCGCAGGGCCGGGCTCGAGGTAGAATCATCATATAATTCCCAGCCCTCTCTAGAGAAAAGGAAACAGCTTCGTATTGAAAGAAATCTGGGATGTGGGGGAGGTTCCGGGGGCTCTGGAGGATACGACCGGGCTTAAAAATCTGTCCTTAAAGGTGGGGTCAGCGGCCGTGTCAATTCCCGGGTGCCAAGCGAGCGCGGTCCGTGAAGGGAGGAACGGTCGGCAGAGTTCAGCCCATAACAATCGGGGAATAGGGGAGGAGGGGATCGGAAGGGGACTGTTTACTGAGCTGATTCTTCTAAAGCTATAAAGGGCCAAAAGAAGAACGATAAAGATCAGAAACGGGCGGCCTTCTCGTGACACCGATCGACGACAGGTTGGGAACTAAGGGAACTAAAGGAGAAATATCAGTCAGGCAGAGAATCTGAAACTCAGAGGTTAGGTAGGAAAAGGAGGTACTCCATTGAAATACTAAGAGGTGTCAGGAGTCAGGGTTGAGCAAGCTACTGAAGTGTATACCCGAACCGTCCCAAAGGTATACCATTCATGAGCATGACGGGTCAGTTTCCGAAAAGGGGGAGGAGTTGGGGTGAGAGGAACACCCTCTCGCCCTGCATCCAAAGGCAGGGGGAAGTAAGCCCTCTAGAAACCACGGAATGTTCACTGTGCAGGACCCGACAAGAAAAGGAACGGCAAAGAAGTACGGTGAGTGTTTTAAAAGAGGTAGGATAGCAAGGGGGAAGACGCCAATCTGCTGATCTGAAGAACTAGGGGTCCACTGCACGGTTATACCTTGAATTCCCGTTGGAAGAGGGGGAAGAGGCCTAATACACCCTGAGGAGGAAAAGAGAGGGTCGGGAAAATTCTTTGTGTTGTTGGAATTAGCAACCGGGGCAGCCACGGAAGGGGCGCCAAACGCCGGCCGGGGGGAGTATAGTCGCGCCACTAATAGAAGAAGGATAAAGCTTGGGGGAGAGGGGGAAAAGGGACATTCGTCTAGTCGTTGGTAGGATTTAGCAAAACGGCCCAAAACCAAAGGAAGGGGGGGAAAGGGTCCTCCTAGACGAAGGGTAGATTAACCTGGAAAGGGGAACCTTCGCACCCTGGAATCCTACAGAGACGATCCACGAGGGAGAGGGCCAAAGCGCCGGAGTGGGCCGAACAACTAGAGAAGCGGGAAAAGGCCTTGTCGTGGGGAATCGAAGGGGGTTAAGGAGTAAAAAGCCTCTAAAAGGGGGACCTAGCGCAGACGTCTGCGGCAATAAATCAGAGAAGGAGGGATCAAACTCAATGAAATGAGACAAAGGGTAAACAATACTCCCTAGAACCAGAGAGAGGGAGCAAGTGGAGTGTCCTTCCATAAGAGAAAGCTCTAAGCCAGGTTCTATATTCTAACGTTCTACAAAAGAGAAGCTAGAAAACTCGACTTCATAGGGCTGTCTTTCAGTTTGGCAAAGACTCTGCCTGAAAGCGCTTTACCGATGCCTGCGAAACAAAGGAGAGGTGGCTAAACTCCGTCAGGACTAGAAGATTAAAGGCTGTAACGAGGGGAGTCAAAGCTGGGAGGTAGACTCTACAATGGATTCGAAGAAGAGGGGGGCAGGGGACTTCGAAAGGAGGGTAGACAACTGAGAAGCAAAGAGTCAATAGGAAAAGCAGCGCGGGTGGCAGGGGGGCAAACTTTACAGGCACAG